>Ga0233421_10000025_pt1 | contig 79064 bp, 80 predicted proteins | sample Watercolumn_Mata_3_FD_182725 | JGI IMG/M metagenome (GOLD analysis project Ga0233421, IMG submission 182725) | Freshwater microbial communities from Lake Matano, South Sulawesi, Indonesia - Watercolumn_Matano_2014_107_MG | ecosystem: Environmental > Aquatic > Freshwater > Lake | place... | reverse complement strand
CCCCCTCCCCCAAACCCCCTCCCCCAACCCCATATTGGTTTGGTTATGGGGATGACTTATCTTATTTCCCTTTAAGCTCGTGAATCCTGGCTTCCACCCCGGCTATCTCTTTTTTCAGCTCATCCAGGTAGTTTTTCAGGCGCTCCATTTCCTCCGCGGGAGAGATGAAACGCCGGAAGCCCATGCCGCCGCAGCAGCCGTGACCATGGTGGTGACCATGAAACATGCCGCCACCGGTGCAACAACCATGATGCCAACGCATGCCGCCGTGTCCATGCCCATGACCGTGACCATGACCCATTTGACACATAGATTTTACCTCCCTTTCATTCCTGATGCGAACTCTGGAGGGCAAAATATTCGCCCCTGGCCGCCAAGTATTCTTGAATGGCGTCCTGGATATTCTCCATGGCTTCTGCTTCCGTATCGCCCTGAGACCAGCATCCAGGCAAACCCGGACAAAAGACGCTGTAACCCTCTTCCGTTCGTTTTATTCTTATAGCAGGCATCTCTGCCCACCTTTTAACTTTGAACTCGGAACTTGGGACTCTCTTACGCCGCCCTTCTGGTCCGTTTTTTCAGACGGTTGGCCTTTTTCCGCAGGATTTCCACCTTTTTCCGGGGTTCCCCCGCGGCCACGGCCTCCTGCTTCTTGGCCCGAATTTCCCGGGCTTTTTCCTTCAGGTCCCGCATAGACACCTTCTCGCCCTTGCCTTCATCCTTGATGCCTTTGACTTCCTTGATGGCTGCGAGCAGTTCCTCTTTGTTCATGCCGTGGACCCCGGTGATCTCTCCCATATCCAGGGCGTATTTCCGGAGTTCCGTGGCCGTCATTTTATCTAAGGGTTTCTCTTTTTTCTCTTTGCGTTCCTTTTTGGCCATATCCTTCCCCTAGTGGTTAAATTTTGGGTACTCTGATCGTCCCATAGTTCCAAGGAAAAATGGAAACAGCTAGCCAGCAAAAAGCGGGGCCTTGCGTCCTAAATTTAACCTTTTTTCTGGCAAATGCCAATAAATTAAAGGTCCTGGGCCTCTTCCCCAGGCCAATGGGACTCGGACTAAACGCCCCTCATGGCTATTGAGAACAAATTTTCTGATATTTTCGGGAATTCTCGGGAAGCCTCCTTTTTTTCTTAACCTCTGGGGCGGAAAATGTAAAAATTACAATCGTGCCTGTTTCAAGACCCTTTTATTCTGCCATCCAGAGCATAAGTTTATGCTCAAAATGAAATTTAGCGCCCCGAGCTGGTTTGAAACAGGTTCCATATCAGACATTCCACTTTAAGAGGTTTTTGGGTGAGGCTTTCTATTGTAGTGCCGATGTTTAATGAGGAAGCGGGCATTCAGGAATTTTTTGTAAGAATGGAATCCGTGATCTCTGTTTTGGTCAACGACTTCGGCCTGGGCCGGGGGGAGATCGAAGTTCTCTTGGTCAATGATGGTTCCACGGACAACACCTTTAATCTGCTGCATCATCTCTGCGAAAATCATCCCGGTTACCGCCTGATTAACCTTTCCAGAAATTACGGCCACCAAATCGCCATTAGCGCGGGTATTGAAATTTCGACGGGTGAAGCGGTGGTAATCATCGACGGGGACTTGCAGGACCCGCCGGAATTCATCCCGGACTTGTACCGGAAGTTTTCGGAAGGCTACGACGTAGTCAGTGCAGTAAGGTCAAAGAGAGAAGGGGAAACCTTTTTCAAGCTTTGGACCGCCAAGCTTTTTTACCGGCTCATGAAAAAATTAACCAGAGTGGACATCCCCTTGGATGCGGGGGATTTCCGCATCATCAGCCGGAGAGTGGCCCAGGCCCTCTCCCAGATGCACGAGAAACACCGGTTTATTCGGGGCATGGTGAGTTGGGTGGGGTTTAAACAGACCAGCCTGGAATATGTCAGAGAAAAAAGATTTGCCGGGGAAACCAAATATCCTTTAAGAAAAATGCTAAAATTTGCTCTGGACGCCATCACTTCTTTTTCTTCTTTTCCTTTAAGGCTCTCTTCTTACCTGGGTTTTATGGCCGCGTCCCTGGGGTTCTTTTATTCGGTAGTCATCTTTTATACAAAATTTTTCACCGATAGAGCTGTTCCGGGTTGGACTTCCATTATAATTGTGGTGTTATTTCTTGGGGGTGTGCAGTTGATCTGCCTGGGGATGATCGGCGAATACTTGAGCAGGCTGAGTGAAGAATCCAAAAACCGGCCTTTATATCTGATTGAAGGCGTTTATCAGAGAAAAGAGCAGAAAAAGTGAGGGAACCCAGCCCCAATGACCTTCACTTATAGTCGCCTTGCCGCCAGAATAGAATCAACGCTGGATTCCTTGGCTGCATCAAAATTCACGACGATATTCATTTTCTTTCTGGCAATTCCCGTCATCGTTTTCTGGCGGCCCTATTACTTCTTCAGGAGCGATGATTGGACCGCGTTGACGCAAATGGCGCTATTGCCATTCTGGCAGTATTTGCATAGTCCGGATGCCGAGCAATGGTTCCCGTTTTTTCACCTGGTTTATTACGCCCTGATAAAGATTGCCGGAGACCGTTATAGTTTATTGGTTTTGGCGAATAGCCTGCTCACCGGCGTCAATGCGTTTTTAGTTTATCAATTTCTTCAGATCCACTTAGACCGCAGTCTTTCCCTAATCCTGTCTGTTATTTATGCCGGAGCTACGCTACATACCGCCACCATCTGCCATACTTATAATCTTTGCTATATTATGAGCTTCGGGTTTTTCCTCGGGGCCTTGCTTTTGACCGCGCGTTACTTGCAGCGGTCTTCAGCATTGATCCTGGCTGGCATCGGTCTTTGCTGTTTGCTTGCCCTCCTTTCCCACAGTTTCGCCATTTTGGCCATTGCCGCGGTTCCCCTTTACGGCCTGCTCTTGGGAGCAGAAGACAAACTCCGAAAATTCTTAGCATTGGCCGGGGTAATCGCCTTGGTTTATTTGGTATTTGCGTGCGGCTATTTCACTTTCGCAGGAACAGTCGCAGCCACCAGTCATAACCGGCAGTTGCTTTCCGGTCTCCCCGGCCTTTCCTATTATCTCTATGCGGTTGTCGGAGGAATTCTTTCCCCCAATTACCACCTTTTTAGAACAGACCTTTTCGGCAGAATCCTGGCAGAAACGCTTCTGGGAGCAGAGTATAAAAACCTCGGGCTATTTCTTCCCGGTCTGATTATTTATTTGGCCGCGGTGGGGCTGACCATGTTCAAGGGCGCCTCCCGGGAAAAGAGGCTAGTCCTCTGGGTTATTCTGGCCAATCTGCTGCCCTTCGTTTTAGTGGGACTGGCCAGGTACCAAATCTCCCTCTTCCAGGCTGCTAGCGATCGCTACGGGGTTTTTACCCTGCTGGGGACTCTTCTGCTGATGGGAACAGGCTGGCGTATTTTCCTCAGGAATTTGTCCGGGCATTCCCGGGCTTCTCTTGTGGCCGTGCCCCTGCTGGCCCTGATTATCGCCAGCCAGGTCTCGGGTATTATGTATCGCCAGAGTTCTTATAAAAAGAAAAGCCTGGCCGCGCTGGCCTTCTACCGGAGTCTGGCCTCGGGCGATAACCTGGCTCCCGCGGCGGCTGGGGAAAAAATCAGGATTGATGACTATGAATTCACTAGAGGACAGGCCCTGGCGATAAAGCGATTTCTGCAAGGGCATTGAACTGAGGGGCGGGGGAATTTTACAAAAATAAATTGAGGCGAGGGGAAGGCAACCAGCGGCGAGACGCCGTGCCGCTGATCACCGCTTCCCCCTTGAATTGTTATCTTACTTTTCCCCTTTGATCTCCAGCCGTTCAGCGATCTTGATGAAGGGCTTCACCAGATCGATGGGAATGGGGAAGAGCGTGGTGGAGTTCTTTTCCGCAGCGATTTCCCTCAAGGTCTGCAAGTAGCGCAATTGCAGGGACATGGGTTCCGTGGCCAGCACCCGGGCGGCTTCCGCCATCTTGGCCGCGGCCTGGGATTCCCCTTCGGCGTTGATCACTTTGGCCCGCCGTTCCCGCTCCGCTTCCGCCTGTTTGGCCATGGCCCGCTGCATCTCGATGGGCAGGTCGATGGCTCTCACCTCCACCAGGGTCACCTTGATGCCCCAGGGCTCCGTCTGCTGGTCCAGGATATCGGCCAGTTGGGCGTTGACCTTTTCCCTCTCCGCCAGCAGGTCGTCCAGTTCCACCTGGCCGCAGACGCTCCGCAGGGTGGTTTGGGCCAAAAGCTGGGTGGCGGCATAATAATCCCGGACTTCGATGATCGCCTTCAAGGGGTCCATCACCCGGAAATAAACCACCGCGTTCACCTTCACGGTGACGTTGTCCCTGGTGATGATGTCCTGGGACGGGACGTCATAGGTGACCAACTGCAAATTGACCTTGACCATCTTATCGATGATGGGGATGAGGATGATCAGGCCCGGGCCCTTGGCCCTATCCAGGGCCCGGCCCAGCCGGAAGATGACTCCTCGTTCGTATTCGTTTAGGATCTTGATGGCGCTCATAAGAAAGAACACCGCCAGAATAATGAAAATCATCATTGAACCGGAAATGAATTGGAACATACCTCCTCCTTGTTAAATGACCCGGCGCACCCGGAGTTTGAGATTTTCCACCGCCACCACCTCCACAGCTTCCCCCGCGGCCACCGGCTCGTCGCTCACCGCGTGCCAATATTCACCGTGGATGAAGACCCGGCCCTCGGGTTTGAGGGGAGTATAAGCCGTTCCCCGTTCCCCCACCATCCCCGCTTCACCGGTCAGGGACCGCCGCAGATGGGTCCTGAGGACCAGGTAGCCGATGCCGGCAAAAAACAAGGACACAATGATTACTGATGGAATCAACACCATCCAGGAGATGGCCATTCCTCCTTCCTCCCCGCGAAAAAGCATCATGGCGCCGAAGAAGAGCGAGGAGACTCCCGCCAGCGTCAGCAGCCCATAGCTGGTGACGTAGATTTCCAGAATGAAAAAAATAAATGCCAGGACGATCAAAAGCAGGCCGATAAAATTGATGGGAAGCGTTTGAAAAGCGAAGAGGGCCAGCAACAGGCAGATAGCCCCCACCACGCCCGGGAGAACCACGCCGGGGTGGGCCAGCTCGAAATATAACCCCGCCAACCCGATCATCATCAGGATAAAGGCGATATTAGGGTCGGCGATGTGCTTGAGAATGCGGGTACGCACGCCCTCAGGAATATCCCGGACCGTCGCGCCCGCGGTATGGAGCACCACCTGTTTCCCAGCCACCGTCACTTTGCGGCCGTCCACTTTTTTGAGGAGATCATCCAGGTCGTCGGCCAGCAGGTCCACCACTTTCAGGCGCAGAGCTTCGGCCGCGGGAATGGACGCGCTTTGACGGATGCCTTTCTCCACCCAGTCTGCGTTGCGGCCCCGGTCCGCAGCCAGGGCCCGGCCATACGCAACCATGTCGTTGACCACTTTATCGCCCATGACCTTGTCCATCTTTCCCATGCCAATGCCCACAGGGTGGGCCGCGCCGATATTGGTCCCCGGGGCCATGACGGCCACGGGCGAGGCCAGGGTGATGAGCAACCCCGCGGACGCGGCCCGGGCCCCCTTGGGGGAAACATAAACGATCACCGGCAGCTTGGCGTTGATGATGGCCTGGGCGATCTGCCGCATGGAGGAATCGAGGCCACCGGGGGTGTCCAATTGGATCACCAGGGCTTCGGCCTGTTCCTTCTCCGCGGTGCGGATGCCGTCAATGATGAACTCCGCCAAGCCGGGATTAATGGAACCCACCGCGGGGAGGACATAGACCCGCCGCGCCGCAGCCTCAGAGCCCCCTGCCCCCAAATGGAAGCAGAGTAAAAGGAGAATAGCTAATAAGATAAGGGACCTAATTTTGTTCATGGGCCGCCAGATACTCCATTACCTGTTGCATGTCGTCCCAGGTCTTATGGCGCTCCTTGGGAAACCTGAGCAGGTACGAAGGATGGAAGGTGGGCATCACCTTGATTTTGCCGTATTTCTGCCATTGGCCCCGGAGCCGGGTTAAAGGCGCCGGGGTGCTCAGGAGACCCTGGGTGGCCACCCGTCCCAGGGTGACGATCACTTTGGGCCGGATGGCTTCGATCTGCTTCCGCAAAAAAGGCAGACACTGTTCGGCCTCGTCAGATTCCGGCTCCCGGTTCCCCGGGGGGCGGCATTTGACGACGTTGGCGATATAGACTTCTTCCCGCCTCAGACCAAGTTTGCTCAAAAGGCTGTTTAACAACTGCCCGGCCGCGCCCACAAAAGGCAGCCCTTGGAGATCCTCTTCTTCTCCCGGGCCTTCGCCGATGAACATTAACGCGGCCCGGGCCGAGCCGTCGCCGAAGACGATGTTTTTCCGGCCCCGGGAGAGCTTGCAGCGTTTGCAATCCCCCAGTTCCGCGCGAATTTCTTTCAGGGTCAAAGCCCTGCCGGAATCGAGAACCTGGTCGGGGACTTCCGGCTCTCTTTCCGCAGGAGTACCCGGCCACCCCAACCGGCGCTGGAAGCGCAGCCAGTCCTCCAGGGCCGCGGTGAGTTCGTGCAATTCCTGGACCGGGTCGTCAGGCATCTTTGCTCTCTCGCGGCCGGGGCAGCAGCGCGGCCACCTGGTCCAGCACCTTCTCAGCCACCTCCTCTTTGCTGAGAAGCGGCAGGCGCACCAGAAGCTTCTTCTTGCCGATAATGGCCACTTCGTTGGTATCCACGGCAAAACCTGATTCCGGGCGATTCACTTCATTGGCCACAATCAGGTCCAGGCCCTTGTCTTCCAGCTTTTTCCGGGCCGCGGTCTCCAGGTCCCGAGTCTCCGCGGCGAAGCCCACTACCACTTGCTTCTTCTTAAGCCGGGCCACTTCTTTGAGGATATCCGGATTTTGGGTCAGATGCACCGTCAATTCCTGGGAACCCCTCTTCATCTTGTGTTCAGACCGGCTCGTGGGGTGATAATCCCCCACGGCCGCGGCCATGAGCAGGGCTTCGGACCGGGGAAAACGGGCCAGCACCGCGTCCAGCATCTCCCGCGCGGACCTGACTTCCACCATCTCCACGCCCTGGGGGGTGGAGAGCTGCGACGGGCCGCTGATGAGACAGACCTCTGCGCCCCGGCGCCGGGCCACTTTCGCCAGAGCATAGCCCTGCTTGCCGCTGGAACGGTTGGTGAGGAAACGCACCGGATCCATATCTTCGTGGGTCGGACCGGCGGTAACCAGAATCCGCTGTCCTGCTAAATCCTGAGGGCTTACCAGCCTAGCCAGGGCCTCCAGGATGGTCTCCGGCTCCGGCAGCCGGCCGTAACCCACCGCGCCGCAAGCCAGCTCCCCGGCCTCCGGCTGCAAGACCGTCAGGCCCCGGTCTCTGAGTTTGGCCACGTTCTCCTGCACCACAGGATTGGCCCACATCTCGCAATTCATGGCCGGGCAGACCAGGATGGGTTTATTCGCGGCCAGCAGGATGGTAGTAAGCAAATCGTCGCCGATGCCCGCGGCCATCTTGCCGATGAGATTGGCCGTGGCCGGAGCGAGCACCAGCGCGTCCACCTCCTGCCCCAGGGCCACGTGCTCCAAGGGCTCGCTGCCGGGGCCGAACATGGCCGCGGCCACCTTTTCCCCGGTGAGAGCCTGAAACGTCAAGGGCGTGACAAACTCCTGGGCCGCCTGGGTCATCACCACCTTGACCCTGGCGCCGGCGGAGACCAACCGCCGGGCCACCTCCGCGGCCTTATAAGCAGCGATACCGCCCGAAACCCCTAAAAGGATGCGTTTTCCGGTGAAGGCCATTCGCTGTCCTTTGTTATGTGAGCAGTAAGCGGAGAGCAGTGAGCAGTAAAAACTGCACCAACATGGGTATTTACTGCTTACTGCTCACTGCTTACTAAAAAAATGGGTTATACTTCCGTTCCTGTCCCACCGTGGTGACCGGCCCGTGGCCTGGGAACACTGTATAGTTGTCTCCCAGGGGAAAGATTTTTGTCCTCACCGCGTTGATCAGGTCCTCAAACGAGCCTCCGGGGAAGTCGGTGCGGCCGATGGAGCCCTGAAAGAGAAGATCACCCACGTACACCAGGGTGTCGCCTTCCATCACCAGGCTGATGCCCCCCGGCGTATGGCCCGGGGTATGCAGCACTTTCATACGGTATTTGCCGAAGCTGAGGACGTCCCCTTCTTTCAGGAGAACGTCCGCCTGTGAAAGGCGTAGGCGGTTGCCAGTAAAAAACATGGCCTCCGCCGAAGGCTTGGCCAGCATGTCCGCATCCAATGCGTGAATGGCGATCGGGGCGCCGGTGGCGTCTTTCAAAGGCTGGTTCGCGTCCACGTGATCGAAGTGGCCGTGCGTGTCAATGATGGTTTTGAGTTGCAGGCCGTGGTATTTCAGGACCTCCAGGATCTCGGCCTCATCCCCGCCGGGATCGATGACCACCGCTTCCTTGGTCTCTTCATCCCCGAGAATATAACAATTGACTTCCAGCAACCCTACTGCCAGGGCTTTATGGATCATTGAGCCTCCGGATTATAAGCTGTCAGCTAACAGCTTTCAGCTTTCAGCTAAAGAAAATTGACGCTTTGAAATCTTAAGTGTTTCTGAATTAACTCAAAACAAGCTGACAGCGGATCGCTGAATGCTGACAGCTTTATCCTAGGAGAAATTTCACTCCCTGCAAGCCGAAGTAGCCGCCGAAACCCACCAGGAAAAGGCCGCAGCAGGCCAAAAAACCCTGGTAGAGCCGGTCGGAGAGAAAACGCCGCCCCTGGGCCACTGCGCCGGACACCAGGCTGTACCAGACAAAATCCGCCAGGATGTGACCCACGTAGAACAGGGCCACCCCTGTGAGACCGTATTTGGCGGAAAACATGACATAGCCCAGGCCGATGGTGAGCCACCAGAGGAGCCAGTAAGGATTAGCCAGGCTCAAAAAGACCCCGGCCAGGACCGGATGCAGACCTGAATTCGCCTGGGGGTCAAACTCCAGGCGGCTGTGCTTGGAGGCCCGCATCAACGCCAGGCCCATCCAGCCCAACATGCCCGCGCCCAACACCCCCACCAGCCCCAGGATCGCGGGCTGGTGCAGCCAGGCTCCCACTCCCGCCAGGAGCAGGAGCACCAGGGCCAGCTCCAGCAAGGCGTGGCCGACGATAATCAGGGGGCCGGCCCAAAACCCCCGGCGCGCGGCCTCCCCCACGGTCACCGTGAGGAGCGGGCCGGGCATCAGGGCCCCGGACAAGGCCACTATAAACGAGGTTGCCGGCACCCCGGCCAGCACCCAGAATTCCATAAATTTCTTTCCTTTACCCCTGAGCCTAAATATAATAATCCTAACATATAGGACCCTGACAAACCAAGGGAAATTCAGGGGGTTGAAGGGCCGGTAAAGGAAAGTGATGGAAGGGCCAGACCGTAGGGGCGGGTTTTAAACCCGCCCCTACAGCCCCCTCCCCCAACCCGTATATAGTTTGGAAAATAACTTTTCTATGAAGAACCTGCCCATACGCAAAAAGACCCGCACCAGTTCCTTCGGCACGCCGGGGCGGATTTCCCATGATTCCTCCTCTTTTTATGCCGGTAAATTATATGCGCAGATGCCCCAGGAGCAGGAAGTCGACTATCAGGAGAAGCCGGTGCCTCCAGAGTATTTAAACCAGATTTTTTGCAAATCCTCTGAAGAGATGGCGGAGCTGCCGGATAACAGCGTCCACCTGATGGTCACTTCGCCCCCCTATAACGTGGGCAAAGACTATGACGAGGACCATACCCTGGAGGACTACCTGGCCTTTTTGCAGCGGGTCTGGCGGGAGGTGCACCGGGTCCTGGTCCCCGGGGGCCGGGCCTGCGTGAACATCGCCAACCTGGGGCGGAAGCCCTATATTCCGCTGCACTCCTTCATCATCCAGGGCCTGGTGGAGATCGGCTTTCTCATGCGGGGCGAGATCATCTGGAACAAGGCAGCAAGCGCCGCGGGCTCCACGGCCTGGGGCTCCTGGAAGTCCCCGGCCAATCCTACGCTTCGGGATATTCACGAATACATCCTGATTTTTTCCAAAGGCGGCTTCAAGCGGAAGAATCCTCATAAGCGCCAACCCACCATCAACCGGGAAGAATTTTTGGAGTTTACCAAGAGCATTTGGACTTTCCCTGCGGTCTCCGCCCGCAAGGTGGGCCACCCCGCGCCCTTTCCGGTGGAGCTGCCGCTGCGTCTCATTCAGCTTTACACCTACGAGGGGGAAGTGGTCCTGGACCCCTTTATGGGCTCTGGCCAGGCCGCGATTGCCGCGCTCCAGGGAGATCGGGGTTATATCGGGTATGAGATTGAGCCCCGTTATTGCCGCCTGGCGGGAAGAAGAATCAAGCAGTTCGTCATGGAATTCAAGGCCCAGAAGGTTTTGGAGATGATTCTTGAAGACAAAACAGAGTGATAAACCCGGTGGGAGGCCCTAATGGTAAAAACCGTTTGTATGGTCCTGGCAGCTGCCCTGATGTTTTCATCTTCCGTTTCATTCTCTTTCACCCCCTCTGGGGCCAAGCCGGTTTACGCCCAGGCGACTGCTCCCGCGCCGGATAAACCGGCCAAGCCCAAAATCACTTTTAAAGGTGGCCCGGGGGATACCCCGGAAACCGCGGTGGTCATCTCCGGCGCCCCTAACTCCCGGGTGGGCATCGACGCGGAGTATTATTATCTGATGAAAAAATTCGGCCAGCCCAACGTAGACTGGAAACTGAAACGCCAAAGCGTCCTCCATAAAAACGGCAGGCATTATGACCGCATGGAAATAGAACTGAAGGATGGGAGCAAAAAGACCATCTTCTTTGACATCACCGAGTTTTTCGGCAAACTTTAAGTAGAACTTATCTCACCCAAAAACGCCAAGGCGCAAAGACGCAAGAAGCATTAACCTTGAACTTTGCACCTTGAACCTTGAACTTTTCCAAGTAGTTACCCTCTAACTTGGAACCTGGAACTTGGAACTTGGAACTTTTTCGGAACAGGTGACACCTAAATGGACAAAATAGTTATCGAAGGCGGCGTGCCCCTTAATGGGGAGGTAACCATCAGCGGGGCCAAGAATGCGGCCCTGCCCATTATGGCCGCGACTCTCCTGGCCCCGGGCGAGCACACCTTGATCAACGTGCCGCCCCTGGCCGACATCCGCACCACCAAGCGCTTGCTGGGCACCATGGGGGTGATTTTTCATGAAGGAGAAGCCCCTCCCGGCGAGACCGGCGCGGTGCCCTGGGAGGCCCCGCCCCTGCGGGTGGATACCCGGAGCCTCAGCAACTGGGAAGCTCCTTACGACTTGGTCAAAACCATGCGGGCTTCGGTCCTGGTCCTGGGGCCCCTGGTGGGCCGGGAGCGCCGGGCCCGGGTGTCGTTGCCCGGCGGCTGCGCCATCGGCGCTAGGCCGATCAATTTACACCTTAAGGGCCTGGAGGCCATGGGGGTGAAAATCTCCCTGCAACAGGGCTACGTGGAGGCCGATGCCAAACGCCTGCGGGGGGCCGAGATATATTTTGAGACCCCCACGGTCACCGGCACCGAAAACCTGCTGATGGCTGCGGTCCTGGCCAAAGGCACCACGGTGATTAAGAACGCGGCCATGGAGCCGGAGGTGGGAGACCTGGCCCGGTTTCTGGTGTCCATGGGCGCGCGCATCGACGGCATCGATACCGACGTCCTGGCCATCCACGGCGTCCCGGAACTGCGCCCCACCACTTATACCATCATGTCCGACAGGATCGAGGCCGGCACCTACCTGGCCGCGGCTGCCATCACCCAAGGGGAGGTCACCCTGGTGAACGCACCCATCCCCCATCTCACCGCCATTATGGGGAAATTTACCGAGGCCGGGGTGCGCCTCACCGTGGAACCGGGCCGACTCACGGTCAACCCCGGAGGCAATCTCACGGGCGTGGACATCCGCACCCTCCCCTACCCCGGCTTTCCCACGGACATGCAGGCCCAATTTATGGCCCTGATGAGCCTGGCCCGGGGCGCGTCGGTGATCACCGAAACCATCTTCGAGAATCGCTTCATGCACGTCAGCGAACTTAGACGCCTGGGCGCGGACATCAACGTCTCCGGCAACCTGGCGGTGGTCAGGGGCCGCCGCCAGCTCCAGGGCGCGCCGGTGATGGCCACCGACCTGCGAGCGTCCGCGTCCCTGATCATCGCCGGCCTGGCCGCGCAGGGCATTACCGAGGTGCACCGGGTTTACCACCTGGACCGGGGGTATGCGCATCTGGTGGAAAAACTGACCGCGCTGGGCGCGCACATCAAGCGCGCGACCGCGTGATAAAAGATCCACCGCAGAGACGCAGAGAGCGCAGAGTTACACAGAGGAAAAAGAATTAGCCTTGGCGCTTTGCGCCAAGGCTAATTATATTCTCTGCGGATCTCCGCGTCCTCTGCGCCTCTGCGGTAAATTTTTTAATCCATCAATTCCCTGAAGCTGGCGATGGAAGGAAAATCCGGGTGGGGTTCGGCCTCCGCCTGGGAGCTGGACTTGGCCTTGAAAAGAAGGTATTTGATGCCGTAGCGCCGGGCCGAAGCCAGGACGTCGGCGTTATCGTCCACAAGCAAGGTATGCTCAGGTTCAAAACCTATTCTCTCCTCCAAAACCTCCCAAAAGCTGGCGTCCTCTTTGGGCGCGCCCAGATCGAAGGAAGAGATCACCTCATCGAAGTAGCCCAACAGACCCACGTGATTCATTTTCAGGTTCAGGGTCTTGTAGTGGGCGTTGGTCACCAGGGCCACTTTCTTATTCAGCCGCTGCAAGTATTGTAAGAACTCCTCAGTGTCCGGGTGCACCTCGATGAGGTGGCGGATGCCCTCCTTCAAGGCCGGAATATCCAGGTCCAGTTCCTTAGACCAAAAATCGATGTCCGTCCAGTTCAAAGTGCCTTCCTCCCGCTGGTAGCGGGCGAAGACCAGGTCCCGGGCCAGGGCCAGGGGCATTCCCTTCTTCCGGGCATATTCGTCCGGCACCAGAGTTTCCCAGAAATAGTCGTCAAAATGTTTGTCCAGCAGGGTGCCGTCCATATCCAGGAGCACCCAGGAAATATCTTGCCAGGGGAATGACATTGGTATCCGTCCTAAGAAACTGTGAATTTTATAGAACCGTTTCCGAGATATAACCTTCAGGGCTATTAGCTTTTCGCTTTTCGCTTTTAAAAAATAAAAGAATCGAGGGAACAACCGAAAGGTTGAACTCGACTCTGGCGCCAGATTTTTGCTGTTTTTTTTAAGCTAACAGCTAATAGCTGATAGCCCCTTTAATTTATAGAAATCTTGACTATTTTTCAACCCGATGGCCTCTTGACCGCGAGTGGCAAAATGATTACCAAATTTTAAGAAACATCAATAATTGAGGAGGCCAAAACATGCCTATCTTTACATTTCGGGAACCTGGCTGGTCCCCACTTCAGGAGATGGAGCGCTTGCAGCGGCGGATGGGCCGACTCTTCGAGGAGACCTTCGGCCCCGGACTGGCCCTGTGGCGTCCCGGGGTTTATCCCCTGGTGAATATCTCGGAAGACCACGACTACCTTTATGTGCGGGCCGAGCTGCCGGGGATCAATCCCCAGGAGCTGGAAATCACCGTGCATGAGGGGAACTTAATCCTGCGGGGGGAAAGGAAGATTCCTGCGGAAGAGAAAACGATCAACTATCACCGCCGGGAGCGGGAATCCGGCTATTTTCGCCGGGTGGTGGGCCTGCCCACGCCGGTGAATCCGGATAAGGTGGAGGCGTCTTATAAAGACGGCATTCTCACCGTGAAACTGGGCAAACCGGAAGAGATCAAACCCCGGGTGATCAAGGTGCAAAGCTCATAAGGAGACTACCCATGACTGAAAAGGAACTGAAACCCAAAGCCAAAGAAGAAGTCCCGGCCAAGGGAGAAAGGGTGCGGCCCGGCCGCGTCTTCCTACCGGCCGTCGATATTTTTGAGACCCCGGAGGCCCTGACCCTGGTGGCGGATATGCCCGGGGTGCCCAATGACAAGGTGATCCTGGACATCAAGGACAACCACCTGATCATCAGCGGCGAAATCATCCCCCCCATGGCCGCAGGCGAGACCATGCTGAACCAGGAGTACTACACCGGGGACTTCCAGCGGGAATTCCACCTGGGCGCGATCATTGACCAGGCCCGCATCGAAGCCACCATGAAGGACGGGGTGCTCAGGCTGCTGCTGCCCAAAGCGGAGAAGGCCAAGCCCCGGAAGATTGAAGTAAAAGTTGGGTGAAGCGCAAAGGGTAGATGAGGGGATGGGGCCAGGGGCCACAGGCCCCTGCCCCCTCCCCTCAAACTCCCCTCTCCCAACCCCTTAATTTTTTGGGCCGGTTCAGGCAAGGACTCAACCCCTGCCTGCCCCGGCCCTCTTTTTTACTAAAAACTAAAAACTGTATTTAAAAAGTCAGGGGTTGCTCCTCTTTCTCCAAGGTGTCGAAGCGGGTGTACTTATCCCGGAAAGAGAGCCTCACCTTGCCGGTGGGGCCGTTGCGCTGCTTGCCGATGATCACTTCCGCGGTGCCTTTGTCCGGGGAGTCTTCCCGGTAAACCTCATCCCGGTAAATAAAGAGGATCACGTCCGCGTCCTGTTCAATGGCGCCTGATTCCCGCAGGTCCGCCAGTTGCGGCCGCTTATTGGGCCGCTCTTCCACCCGCCGGTTGAGCTGGGACAGAGCCATCACCGGCACGTGCAGCTCCTTGGCCAGGGCCTTGAGGGATCGGGAGATTTCCGAGATTTCCTGTTCCCGGCTGGGCGCGTCCCCCCGGCCCCGCATGAGCTGCAGGTAGTCGATGATCACCAGCCCCAGCTTGCCTTCGGCCTTGAGGCGGCGGCATTTGGCCCGGATTTCCAGGACCGAGGCCGCGGGGGTGTCGTCAATAAAAATGGGGCAATCAATGAGATAACCCGCGGCTTCCTGGAGATGGGCCCATTCCTGGTGGGTTAAAAAAGCAGCCCGGCGGATCTGGGAGGCGTCAACTTCGCCGATGCTGCTCAACAGCCGGCGCACCAGTTGCTCCTTGGACATTTCCAGGGAGAAGAAGGCCACCGGGGTCCGGGGCTTATACGCGGCATTAAAGGCGATGTTCAGGGCCAGCGCGGTTTTCCCCATGCTTGGCCGGGCCGCGAGGATGATCAGATCGCTGGGCTGAAAGCCCGCAGTATAGTTATCTAAATCGATAAAACCGCTGGGCACGCCGGTGATGGCGCTGTCCTTGCGGCCCCAGATGGCCTCGAGGGTGGCGATCTCTTTATTCACCAAGCCTTCGATGGGCTGAAAACCCTGGCGGATTTTGGCCTCCGCCACTTCAAAGACCCGGTGTTCGGCCCAATCCAGGAATTCCGCCACATCCTCCACCGGGGTCAGGCAGGCCCCGGCAATCTCCTGGGAGCAGGCCAGGAGGCGGCGAAGCACGGCTTTATCGTGCACCAGGCGGGCGTAGTAATCGGCGTTGGCGGCAATCCCCACGTGCTCACTCAAGCCGGTGAGAAACAGCGGCCCGCCCACCTCCTCCAGTTGGCCCCGCTCTTTCAGGAGATTATTGACGGAGACCAGGTCCACCGGCTCATGGCGGTTGTAAAGGTCCAGCATGGTCTGATAGATCTTGCGGTGGGCCTCCCGGTAAAAGTCCTGGGGGGCCAGGCTGTCGGCCACCAGGTCCATGACCTGGGGCCGGAGAAAGACGGCCCCCAGGACCGACTGCTCCGCTTCGGGGCTGGCAGGGGGAGTGGCCCCGGCCGTTATGGCCGCTTCCGGAGAGACGACGTTGATACGCCCGCTGGCTCTGGCCATGAGAATATCCCCCTGAAATTACTACTATTCTTGAGACGAACTGATAGAAGATGAGGTTGATTTATTCTAACACAAGGGGGATTGATTTGGAGAAAGGAAATTTTGAGAAAAGGAATTTTGAGGAAAGGGGTCAGGTTTAGTGATCAGTAATCAGTGATCAGTTTTTTCTCCTGACCTTTGACCACTAATTACTGATCACTGATTACTGATTACTTCCTTTGCACCTGGCCCCTGACCCCTGGTTTTAAGCCCCCTCGGCCACTACTTCCACGGTGATCTGGGCCTTGACTTCCGGGGCCAACCGCACGGGAATTTCGTAGGCGCCCAGCTTCTTGATGGGCTCCTCCAATTCCAGTTGCTTACGGTCCACCTCAAAGCCCTGGGCCTCCAGGGCCGCGGCAATCATGGCCGCGGTCACCGAACCGTAGAGGCGTTCCGCCTCCCCCACCCGCTGGGGAATGGTGACGCTCACGCCTTCCAACCGGGCAGCCAGGGCCTGGGCGTTTTCCAACTCCCGATCCAGGACCTGAATGCGCTTGGCCTTGGTCTGTTCCATCATGGCTAGATTGCCGGGAGTGGCTTCCAGGGCCTTGCCCTGGGGAATCAGAAAATTCCGGGCGTAACCCCGGGCCACCTCCACTACTGCGCCCACCGTGCCCAGAGCCGGGATATTATCAGTCAAAATCACTTTCAAACCAAAATCCTCCTCACGCGTCCAGGGGCTGATTGAGTCGCCGGAAATCGAGCCAGAGGTCCATCAACCCCAAGGTAATGACCAGTATGGGCATAGGAATCCAAAACATCAGTGGATAACCGATGCACCTGAGAAACATAGGCAGCCGGAAACGCTGGAACCAGGCGGCGATCACCGCCACGCCCTGGCAGAAATAGAGCAGGGCCAAAACCACCAGCAGATTCATGCTCACCAGGCGCACCAGGGACACCGGCACCAGCAAGAGAAACCCCGCGGCCAGAACCGGAAAGATGAGCCATTCCGGAGCTGACCAGTAATACAGGGGCGGCTCCGCTTTTCCCCAATTAAACAGCACTAACAACCGTCGGGCCAAAATAACGTTGATCCAGGCCACCAGCCCGGTATTGGTGATCACCAGGGCCGGTAGCAAAGAGCGGATCAAGGTCTGAATTTCCTCCCGGGAAATCCCCGGGATCTTCGTTCCTGCCGCCTGGCCCTCGGCTGCCCCCATAACCCTGGCTAACATCTCCGCGGCTTCCTGGGTCTTCTGAGAGAACATCTCCCTGGGAGACATGCCGGCAAGGTAAGCCTCCCCGAATAAAAGTGCCAGGCTCAGCAGGGTCAGGCCCACCACGGTGAAGAAGATGGCCCGGTCCGTGGACCAGCCCCGGGACTCCAGGCCGGTGAGCAGTACCCCCATGAGGAGAAGCCCCCCAAACTCCAAGTTTTTGGTGACTATCTCCAGACCCGGCCGCCAGGAAAAGATCAACAGGGACACTGCCAGGGCCAGCAGGAGGGCCGCCAGGGCCCCCAGGCGGCGGCCCGCCAGATAGACCGGCAGTGGTGTCAAACTGGCCGTGAACAGATACACAATGGGGTTCAGGCGCCCCCAGACAAACATCAGCAGCAGCGTTCCCAGACAGAGACACCAAATGGTGAGATTACGGACCACTGGAGACTCCCCGGCCTACTCCTCAGGGAGGCGGCATCTGGGGAATATAGGGCATCAACGCCAGCAGCCGGGCCTGCTTGATGGCCCGGGTGACCCGGCGTTGATGACGCGCGCAGTTCCCGGAGATGCGCCGGGGAATGATCTTACCCCGCTCGGTGACAAATTGTCTCAGGGTGTTGGCGTCCTTGTAATCAATGGGCAGGGTCGCGTCCACGCAAAAGCGGCAGACCTTGCGCCGGACGTAGAATTGTTTCCGCTTGCGGCGAGGCATTACCGGCACCGGTTATTCCTCCTTTGCTGGGGCTGGGGTTTCTTCTGCGGGAACCGCAGCCTCCGGAGGCGCGGCCGCCTCCTCGGGCGGGGCTTCCGGAGCCGGGGCTGCTGCGGCTGCGGCTGCGGCTGCGGCCGCGGCCCGCGCGGCTTCGGCTTCCTTAGCGGACGCGGCCTGGGCCCGGGCCTCGATTTCGGCCTGCAAGGCTTCCAGATTGACTTTGTCGGCTTTTTTTACGGTGTGATAGCGGATAATGCGGTCGTCGATGCGGTAGTTCCGCTCCAGCTCTTTTACCGTGGCCGGGGTGCCCGCGAAATCGGCCAGAAGATAATAGCCCCGGGTGGTTCCTTTAATCTTATAGGCCAGCTTGCGGCGGCCCCAATCATCCACGCCCACCAAAGTACCGCCAGCCGTGGAGATAATCCGGCTGAACTTGTCAATGGCGGACTTCACTTCTTCGTCCGGGAGGTCGCCCTGGACCACCCAGACAGACTCATAGCGGCGCATTGTGGCTCCTTATGGGTTAATAGCCCTGGTCATAGGCTGCCAGAGCAAGGAGAATAAAATTATATACTAAAATGACAAAGGCTTGTCAATAACTTGAGGAGGATACGGGCGGGAAGACAAAAAGGAGGAAGCAGGGACTAGTTGCGCTCCCCTGCTTCCTCCCTTTAGATGAAATACCGGAATTTTCGCTTAATAAACGCTGAAATACGACACCTTCTCGGAGCTGCCGTAGTTATTCGTCACCCGGCTGATGACCGTGTAGGTTCCGGATTGGGCGTTGCTGGGCAGGCCGTAATTCACCGAGTCGGTGTGGGTGCCGTTGGCGTTGGTCACCTGGGTCTGGTATGGTTGACCCAACATGGTGTTGCCCATGCGGATCTCCCGGTACAGGGTGCTGTTCACCGGCGTATTATCAGGCGTGAGGATGGTGTAATCCATGGACAGGCTGACCTGTCCGCCGGACCGCACCTGGGACGGGCTTACATACACCCGGTTGATGTCCACCACTGCGCCCCGGGCGGGACTGTAGTTATAGGTTTGGGCCGCAGCCTGGGCGGAGCGCAGCTGACTGTTGCGATGCTCGGCATAAAGATAGCCGCCAATCCCTCCCACTACCGCGCCGGTGGCCGCGCCTATCCAGGCGCCGGTGGCCGGAGAGCCGGTGGCCGCACCGATGATGGACCCCAAAGCCGCGCCGGTAGCCGCGCCGCCCAGAGCCCCAGCGCCGGCCGAACGGCCCGGGTCATAGTAGCCACTCTCGGTAACGCAACCGGCCAAGGTTACTCCGAGGATCAAGACCATTGCGATTGCTAAGAATTTCCGGGCCATTTCCTTTCTCCTCTTTCAGGTCAATGTTCCTTTATGCTTCCTTTGCCCCCAAATCAGGCCTCATGTCCTGACCATCTATCCTTTTGGAGTCTACTATATCAATAAGTCTTTTTCCAGTAGAAGCAACTAGTGCGGTTGCTTTTAAACCTCCCGGCCTGCGGCCACCCTGATGCGGTCCAGGATGCCGTTGACAAACGCGCCAGAATCCTCGGTACCATACTGTTTGGCTAACTCCACAGCCTCGTTGATGGCTACCTTGGGCGGAACCTGCGACACATAGAGGAGTTCGTAAGCCGCCAGGCGCAACAGGTTCCGGTCCACCGCGGCCATGCGCTCCAGACGCCAGTGCTCCGAATATTGGGCGATCAGGGCGTCCAGTTCCTCCAGGTGGGCCGCCACCCCTTCCACCAGTTGCAGCAGGTACGCGGGGGTCTTGTTCCCTTTCCCGAATTGCCGCCAGAATTGGGCTACCTCCGCCGCGCCGCGTTTTCCCACAAACTCGGCCTGATAAAGAAACTGCAAGGCCAGTTCCCGGCAGCGGCTGCGGGAGAGATAGGCCACAAATCTTAGACCTCCGATTTTTTTGCAAAGTTAACCATTCTGCCAGATGCGTCGGGGTAAGCCCCGAAAAATCAGCGCTTTTTCCCTTCCAACTCTTTCATGAGGTTAACCATCTCAATGGCGGCTTCCGCCGCGGCAAAGCCTTTGTTCCCGGCCTTGCTTCCGGCCCGCTCGACGGCCTGCTCAATGGAATCGGTGGTGAGGATGCCGAAGGCGATGGGTACCCCGCTCTCTAAAGACACCTGGGCAATGCCTTTGCTCACCTCCGCGGCCACGTAATCGAAGTGAGGGGTGGAGCCCCGGATCACCGCGCCCAGGCAAATCACCGCGTCATGTTTCTTGGCCTGGGCGAGACGTTTGGCCACCAGGGGAATCTCCCAGGCTCCGGGCACCCGGACCAGGGTCAAGGCGTCTTCGGCCGCGCCCTTGCGGCGGAGGCAATCCAGGGCGCCTTCCAGCAGCCGTTCAGTAATGAAAGAATTAAAGCGACTTACCACCAGCGCGAACTTCAGACCCTCGCCAATGAGCTTGCCTTCAACGGTGCGCATTATCTCCCCCTTAACGGGTGATTTTCATGAATAATAGCAGGCTGCTTTATATTCTATTTGGGGGAAAAGGTTAAAAGGGGAAAAGGGGAAGAAAGGCTGATTCGATTTTTCGAAACCTGTACCTTTTCCCCTCTTCCCCCTTTCCCCTTTTCTTTAGTCCACCAGCTTTAGCATGTGCCCCATTTTCAGGCACTTGGTCTTCAGGTAATTGCGATTCACCCGGTTGGGGGGAATCTCCAGAGAGACCCGTTCCACCACTTTCAGGCCGTAGCCCTCCAGGCCGATGATCTTCTTAGGATTGTTGGTCATCAGCCGCATCTGGCGCACCCCCAGGTCCCGGAGAATCTGGGCGCCGATGCCGTAGTCCCGTAAATCCGCCTTGAAACCCAGGGCTTCATTGGCTTCCACCGTATCCGCACCCTGATCCTGGAGTTCATAGGCCCGAAGCTTGTTGATCAAGCCGATGCCCCTGCCCTCCTGGTGCATATAGAGGATCACCCCCCGGCCTTCCTCTTCCACCTTGGCCATGGCCGCTTCCAACTGATCGCCGCAGTCGCACCGCAGGGAGCGGAACACGTCCCCGGTGACGCACTCGGAGTGGACCCGGACCAGGACAGGATCCTGGGAGTTAACATCCCCTTTGACCAGGGCCACGTGCTGGTTGTCGTCGATGTCGTTGTCATAGGCGTAAGCGGTGAATTCCCCAAAATAAGTGGGGAGATTGACGGTGGCCCGGCGGTGGACAAACGACTCGTGGCGCAGGCGGTATTCCACCAGATCGGCGATGGTGGCGATTTTCAGGCCATGCCGCGCGGCGAATTCCTCCAGGTCCGGCAAGCGGGCCATGGTGCCGTCGTCTTTCATGACTTCGCAGATGACCGCTGCTGATTTCAGACCCGCCAGGCGGGCCAGGTCCACGGAGCCTTCGGTCTGGCCGGTGCGCACCAACACACCGCCTTTTTTCGCGCGCAGGGGAAAGACGTGGCCGGGGCTCACCAGGTCGTCGGGGCGGGCATTGTCGGCCACCGCGGTGAGGATGGTAGTGGCCCGGTCCGCCGCGGAAATCCCGGTGGTCACGCCCCGCCGGGCTTCGATGGAAACGCAAAACGCAGTCTTAAAACCCGACTGGTTGTTCCGGACCATCTGGGGCAGTTGCAAGCGGTCCACCAAAGCCGGCTCCAGGGCCAGGCAGATGAGGCCCCGCCCGAAGCGGGCCATAAAATTAATGGCCTCGGGCGTCACCAGCTCCGCGGCCATGGTCAAGTCGCCTTCGTTTTCCCGGTCCTCGTCATCCACCAGGATGATCATTTTGCCCTGGCGGATGTCGTTGATTGCCTCTTCGATGTTCGCTAATGCCATGGTAAATTCCAGTTTTTAGTTTTTGGTTTTTAGTTTTTAGTCTTCGGACTTCGGTCTTCGGTTCTTGGTTCTTGGTTCTTGGTTCTTGGTTCTTGGTTTTAAACTGAAATTGCTGCCGTTAATATATGGTGGCGTAAGCGTCCCGCCTGCGCTGTCTTTTCCTAACCCCTGACCCCTGCCTTACAAAAATCCATGCCGGGCCAGGAGTTCCGCGGTTACTCCGGAAGTCTCGGACTTGGACCCCAGCAGCTTCTCCACGTATTTGCCGATGATGTCCGTCTCCAGGTTGACCTGGTCCCCTACCCGCAATTGAGCCAGGGTGGTCTTTTCGGCGGTGTGGGGGATGATGTTCACCGTAAAGGCGTTTCCCTGGCAGGTGTTCACCGTTAAGGAAACGCCGTCAATGGCGATGGAACCCTTCTCAATGACATAGCGGCTTAAGGCCGCGGGCATCTCGATCTTCAGTTGAAAATGGTCCGCGCCTTCCCGGCGCTCCCGAAGCGCGCCCCGGCCATCGATGTGGCCGGTGACCATGTGGCCGCCCAGGCGGTCTCCCAGCCTCAAGGCCCTTTCTAAGTTTACCCTGTCCCCCACCTTTTTCAAGGCCAAAGTCGTGCGGGCCAGGGTCTCCGGGGAGACTTCAAACGCCGCGGTGCGAGAGCCGGTCTCCACTACCGTCAGGCAGGCCCCGGCAACGGCCACCGAATCCCCCAGGGCCAGTTCCCCGGCCGGAAAAGGCAGGGCCACGGTCAGCTTCAGGCCCTCCGCCTGGCGGCTGCTGCCGGTGATCTCCCCAATGCCTTCCACTAAGCCGGTAAACATCGATTTCTGTCCTGAAGTGGCGAATTTGTTTTATGATTTTACTATATCTCCGCGACGGAGGAAACCAATAAAAACGGCGTCCCGGAGGACGCCGCCATATATCAGTAATCAGTGATCAGTAATCAGTGGCCAGTAAGTGAAAACACTGATTACTGATTACTGATTACTGGCCCCTAACCCCTGCTTTTAGGCCACTGCCACCTCTTTGCAGAGATAAACGTCCTGGATGGCGTTCAGCAGTTCCACACCTTCGGCCATGGGGCGCTGGAAGGCCTTGCGCCCGGAGATGAGGCCCATGCCTCCGGCCCGCTTGTTGATTACCGCGGTGCGCACCGCCTGGCCCAAGTCGTCGTCCCCGGCCGCGCCCCCGGAATTGATGAGGCCGCAGCGGCCCATGTAACAGTTGGCCACCTGGTAGCGGGTCATCTCGATGGGATGGTTCCCCGCCAGCTTGGAGTAAACCAGGGCATTGGTCTTGCCGAATTTCAGTTCCTGGTAGCCCCCGTTAATCGTAGGCTGCTTCTGTTTGACGATATCCGCCTCGATGGTCACCCCCAGGTGGTTGGCCTGGCCGGTGAGGTCCGCGGCGGTATGGAAATCCCCGGCCGCGGTCTTGAACGCGGGGTTGCGCAGGTAGCACCAGAGAATGGTGGCCATCCCCAGTTCATGCGCGGTGCGAAAAGCCTCGCTCACTTCCCAGATCTGGCGGCGGCAGTCCGGGGAACCGAAATAAATGGTGGCTCCCACCGCCACCGCGCCCAGGTCATAGGCCTGCTCGATGCTGGCAAAGAGAGTCTGGTCGTGGATGGCGGGGTAAGTGAGGAGCTCGTTGTGATTGAATTTTAGGATAAAGGGAATTTTATGGGCATATTTCCGGGCCACCGCGCCCAGGACCCCCAGGGTGGAGGCCACCGCGTTACAGCCCCCTTCGATGGCCAGTTTGACGATGTTTTCCGGATCGAAATACGCGGTATTGGGCGCAAAGGACGCGGCCCCGGAATGCTCGATGCCCTGGTCCACCGGCAGGATGGAGAGGTAACCGGCGCCCGATAGGCGGCCAGTATTGAACAGCGTGGCCAGGGCCCGCAAGACCTTTACCGGCCGGTCGCTTAAAGTCCAGATCCGGTCGATGAAATCCGGCCCCGGCAGGTGCAGGGCTTCTTTCTGAAAACCGGTGCATTTGTAGGTCAACAGGTCTTCGGCATCAGGACCCAACAAGGATTGGATTTTTTTGATCAATTGCCACCTCCTTGAGGATTGTTCTCGGTCTTCGATTTAAAAGAGGTATTTGATTCTGTTCCTCAGTGAGTTTGCCTCAGGTGCAGATGTATTATAAGACCTTTTTAAAACAGGGCAAGAATATTGAATCTCTAATTTCCCCTTGCCGTTTGTCCTTTTGCCTCTATGATTTCCAAAGCCACCCTGGCCGCGCGGCAGGACGCGCCCGGCCCGCCCAGGCGCTCGACGATCCGGGCCAGGCCTCGGCGCATTGCCTCCAGACGTGTCCCGTTCTTTACCAGGGACAAGACCTCCCAGGCCAGGCTTTCCGGGGTAAACAGATGTTGCAGCACCTCCGGAAAGAGCCGCTCCCCCGCCAGGAGGTTGGCCATGCCCACGTGCTCCACCCGGATCAGCAGCCGACCCACTCCGAAGGTCAAAGGTGAGAGGCGATAGACGATGACGGTGGGCGTCGCGGCCAGGGCCGCCTCCACCGTGGCCGTGCCAGAGGCCACGATGGCCAGGTGTGCGGCGGATAGCACCTGGTAGGATTGGCCGGAGACGACTTTAATGGGGGAGGCTGTAGGGGCGGGTTTTAAACCCGCCCCTACATGGGTTGGCCCTCCCAAATCCATCCTAAATTCTTCCACCATCTCCTCCACCAACTCGCGGGGCGCGGTGGATGCCAGAGGCAGGACAAACTGGGTTTCAGGGATGACTTCTTTGATAATCCCCGCGGCTTGCAATATCGCGGGTAGGTGCCGCTCGATTTCGCTGGCGCGGCTGCCCGGGAGCAAGGCCAGAGTGAAGTTCCGGGGGTCCAGACCCCACTCCTTCAGGAGTTCGGCCCGGGGTGGGAGTGAGGGCAGGGTTTCCACCAGGGGATGGCCCACGTACTCCGCAGGCACTCCCCTTTCCCGGTAAAAATCGGCTTCAAAGGGAAAAATAACCACCATGCGGTCCACCAGGCGGGCGATGGTGCGCACCCGGTAGGTGCGCCAGGCCCACACCTGGGGGCTGATATAATACATCACCGGCACCCCGTGGAACCTGGCCAGTCTGGCCACCCAAAAATTAAAGTCCGGAAAATCCACCAGGATGACCAGCCGGGGTTTTTCGGTCTTCAAGGCCCGGTTAATATCCCGGAGGGCCTTAAAGACCGCGGGGAGCCTTTCTATCACTTCCAAAAGCCCCACCACCGCCAACTCTGAGGCCGGGCAGAGGATCCGCACTCCCTGGGCCGCCAGGGCCTCCCCACCCACCCCCAGAAACTCAGCATAAGGAAGCTCTTCTTTGATGGCCGCCACCAACCGGGCCGCGTGATGGTCGCCGGAGGCTTCCCCAGCGACGATGAGGATTTTATTGGCTGACATGGGATAGTTCAAAGTTCAAGGTTCAAAGTCGAAAACAATGCCCATCATGATTTTTCTTGATTTTTTCTTGCCTTATGTGTGAACTGCTGGTTCTTGGTCAATTGCTTAGAAGTCATTTCAAAACCTATTTATGACTCCGTCTTAAATCAGCCACACGGAGGGGCTTTTGGAAATAGCCATCCCCCTTTTCAAAAGGGGGGTAGGGGGGATTTTATAAGCGCTTGAAAATCCCCCTAAATCCCCCTTTATAAAGGGGGACTTAAAAACCACTTCTCAGAACTATTTGCCTGTCAATAACATATCTGGAAGTCTCGGATTAGGTTTAGGGATAACTTTGAACCTTGAACTTTGAACCTTCTCCTTTCAAACCTTGGCCGTGCGCATCGCGCCGATGATATCCAGGGCCAAGACGAGCGCGGCCCGGCCGTCTTCCCCGGTCACCCGGGGCTCTTCCTTTTTTTGCACCGCGGCCACAAAGTTGGAGATTTCCTTGAACAAAACGTCTTCCTGGGGGAAGCGCTTGGTCTCCAGAGCCACCCCGGGGATGGGCCCCAGGGCCCCTTCCTGGCGGGAGGCCACGGTCAGCTCCCGGGCTTCGAAGTCTACGGACAGGTAAGCATCCGGTTGAAAAAGGCGGAACTTGCGCATGCTTTTGAAGGACATACGGCTGGCGGTGAGGTTGGCGGTGCAGCCGTCTGCGAATTCCAGGCGGACGTTGGCCAGGTCAATCTTTTCGGTGAGCACGGAGACCCCCGCAGCCCTGATTTCCTGGACCGGGGAAGGCACCAGGCCCAGAACGTGATCCAGGTCATGGATCATCAGGTCCAGGACCACGTCCACGTCAATGCCCCGTTCCTTATAAAAAGAAAGGCGATGGCTTTCAATGAAGGCCGGGCGGGTCACCTTGGCCCGAAGCTCCTCCATGGCCGAGTTGTAGCGCTCCAGATGGCCCACCATCAGCAGGCGGCCTCTTTGGCGGGCCAGGTCCACCAGGGCTTCGGCTTCCCCGGCGGTGACGGCCAGGGGTTTTTCCACCAGCACCTGGACGTTCTTTTCCAGGCAATCCCGGACTACATCGAAGTGGGAGGTGGTGGGCACGGCCACGCTCACCGCGTCCACCAGGGGCAATAATTGATGATAATCGGTAAAGTCCTGGGTATGGAGATTGCCCGCCACCTCCCGGGCCCGGGCCGGGTTCGAGTCGGCCACCCCGATGAGGTCCACGTCCGGCAAGGCCGCGTATTTTTCCGCGTGGAAGCGGCCCAGATAACCCACGCCGATGACTCCGGCTTTGATTTTGGTTGTCATAGATATCGTTTTCCGTTTTTGTTTGAAATAAATTAAGTATCCACACGATTACTGTTTAAGCTGGCTTTAAGGGGAAAAAGGCAATACTTGAAGTTGCAGAAATTCCGGTAATGCCGCAACCGCTTTCGCTTCTGCTCATCATACCGAAAAATACAGCCTTAAGACAGTGAAAACCGCGGCTTAAATTAGTTTGACATCCCGAAGCCGATGGGTTAGAAATTTCCTTTAAACTCTTGGGGAGCAAACAGATGGTGGAAAAGGCGAAGAGCATCTGGCTGGACGGCCAATTCATTCCTTGGGATGAAGCCCGGGTCCATCTCTTAACCCATTCCTTGCATTACGGTTTGGGGGTTTTTGAAGGAATCAGGGCATACCATTGCAGTGACGGCCGCACCGCGATCTTCCGTCTGCCCGAACACATTCGGCGTCTCTTTGACTCAGCCCACGTCGTGCAGATGGACATTCCCTTTTCCCAGGCCGAAGTGGAGGCGGCTTGCTGTGAAATTCTCCGGGTCAATCAACAGAAAGAGGCCTATCTCCGTCCCCTGGCCTTTATTGGGGAAGGAGTCATGGGGCTGCACCCCCAGAATAATCCCGTGCTATTAGCCATCATCAGTTGGGTCTGGGGCGCCTACCTGGGGGATGAAGGGCTGAAGAAGGGCATCCGGGGTAAAATCTCCTCTTTCGCCCGGCATCACGTGAACGTGATGATGACCAAAGCCAAGACCACGGGGAACTATGTTAATTCCATCATGGCCAAGCGGGAGGCCACCCAGTTGGGTTATGACGAAGCCATTATGTTGGATACTGACGGCTACGTGGCCGAAGCCTCGGGAGAAAACATCTTTATCGTCAGGGACGGCCTAGTCAAGACCCCGCCCCTCACCGCAGTGCTGCCAGGAATAACCCGGGACGCCATCCTGACCCTGGCTCGGGACCTGGGAGTGCCAGTGAAAGAAGATCTCTTTTCCCGGGATGAGCTATATCTGGCCGATGAGGCTTTTCTCACCGGCACGGCCGCGGAACTTACACCCCTCAGGGAGGTGGACGGCCGCCGCATCGGCGCAGGCAAACCCGGCCCCATCACCCAGAAACTCCAGGACGCATTTTTCGCGGTGGTGAAAGGCGAAGACGCACGTTATCAGAGCTGGCTTACTTACATCTGAAAATGGTTGGGGATAGTTTCCTGTCCAGAACCAATAAGAGAAGCACAGCAAATGGAGGCGTTGATTTGAAATAGCTGTTAAATATTGCCGATCTTAATCCTATCCTTCTTTTTAATCCGTTCCCGGAAAATGGTTTAAGCGTTTAATTGTCCTGGGACAAATGCCGATATAAGAAGAGATAATATATAAGATTAGGCATCAGGGAAGGACACCCGCACAATGGATGTGCATAGCACCAGACAGCAATTATTTGCCAACCAACTGAAAGTTCTCCGCAGAAATTTCGGCACCTCCGGCATATCCCACTACCTTCCCATATATCTGCAAACCTTGATGACTGGGGAAAAACTTTCCTTTAACCTCTACGTTAAAGTAAGCCTCGAAGAGGATCAAGAAGTCGCTTTCTTACCTTTTCTGGAAGCGGAAGAGATTCTGGAGCCGTCCTGGGTGGAAGTTCTGGAAAGACTGGGAGTTGATCGCTTTTACTTTCCACGGAAAGATCTGGAGCGGGTTATCGCTTATCTGAACAACCACTTATTGTTGTTCGATATCCAAAAGGAAAATTACCCCAAAGAAAAGCTTCTGGTCTTGTTGGAGCATTTGAATTTCAGTCTTTACCGGGCTTTCAATTCCCCGCATCTGGGCCGGTACATTTATCTGGCCCAAAGTCAAGTAGAGCGCCTGGTGAAGATACTACAAAAAGACATTGATTCTTTAAAGCTGGTATGGACCTTGCTCTATCGTAACTATACCCTTTACAACCACTCCATTAACGTCTGTCTTTTAGGGGCTGGCTTGATGCTTTTTCTGCATAAATCCCGGCATGACAGTCTTATGGTAGGATTGGGCGGCCTTTTTCATGACTTGGGACTCACTGAAATTCCGGAAGAACTTCTTTATCGGCGGGAATCTTTGGTCGGAGAAGAGCGGGAGATTATCCAAAAGCATTCGCATCTTGGCTATGAGAAGTTAAAAGAATGCAAATCGCTGTCCCCTGAGGTCCGGCAATTGGTCCTGGAGCACCATGAAAATGCCGACGGCTCGGGTTATCCCCGGGGATTGTCCTTGGATAAACAACATCCCTGGACCCGGATCCTGCGCGTGGTGGATGCGTACGACGGTCTCACCGGCCATCGTCCGGGCCAGCAACCGCTGGCGCCGTTTGCCGCGCTGAAGACCCTGCAAAACCAATTGGGGCCCAAGGGTCAACCGATCTATGATCCCCGGACTTTGAAAAATTTCATCCGTTTTTTGGCCCTGCCTTAAAACCTGCTTCTTTTCTCAACATAGTTCAAGGTTCAAAGTTGGGTGAATACTAAACCTTCTTCTGAAATCCCAACTTGAACGGTTTCCCTCGTCGAAATTGAAGACCTTTGCCAGCGTTTGCTGAGCGGAAATAGCCTCATTATTAATTAAAAGAGGATTTTTGACCGGTGAACTGTTAGACAAGAATAATTCAGCTTTCACGAACCGTTGGCTCTCCCGTAATTATTTGAAGTTCTTGGAAATGGCTTTTAAACTTTGAACCTTGAACTTTGAACCTTGAACTTTGAACCTTGAACTTTTTCAAGCAAAACGGAGACTTATCTGTGAAACGATTTCTCTCTTTTGCCATCCTGCCGGCTATGCTCCTGTTGGTCTGGAGCGACGCCCATTCCCAGGCCTTCCCTCCCGTCACCCGGGCGGAGATGCGCGTGGCCCGGGTCCAGCAGGCCACCCGGAACGTCAGTGAATCCGAAGAATACCTGGTGGGGCGGGCCGTGGCCGCCCGCATTCTCACCGCCTATTCCCTGGTTCAAGACCCCAAACTGCAACTTTACGTCAACGAAGTAGGCCAGACCGTGGCCCGGAAGTCTTCCCGCCCCAAAACCTACAAGGGTTATCACTTTGCGGTCCTGGAAAGCCCGGAGCCCAACGCGTTTGCGTGCCCCGGAGGGATCATCCTGATTACCCGGGGAATGCTGAAGATATGCGGCAATGAAGATGAGCTGGCCGCGGCTCTGGCCCACGAAGTGGCCCACGTGGCCCACCGGGACGGCATCAACTCCATCGCCAAATCCCGCTGGGCGGAAGTGGTGGCCGACCGCCGCATCGCTGCGGCCAAGGAGAGGGGCGGCAGAGCCGCGCAGATGGTCACCCTGTACGAAGGCTCCATCAATGACGTCTTCAAGTCCATCGCCACCAACGGCTACAGCCGCACCGCGGAGTGGGCCGCGGACCAGGAGGCCCTGCGCACTTTGAGCCGGGCCGGATATAGCCCTGAAGCCCTGGCCTCCCTGCTCGCCAAAATGATGGGGCAGACAAACCAGCAGGTGGGCATCTACCGCACCCATCCCCCCACGGCCCTCCGCCTGGCCAAGGTGAAGGCCCAAGTGAAGGACCTTAAACCCGAAAAAATGCAAAAAGTGCGGGAGGTACGTTTTAAAGAGCAGAAAATTTAAGAGAAAATCAATTACCCTATTTACCTGTCAGGCTCCACCAATTAAATTATTCTTAATCGCTCATTCTCGTTCTTTAGCTGAAGACTGAAGACTGAAGACCGCTTAAGAGGCGTGATGTCTCCCTTAGTCAAAATCATCCTCATCCAGTCCACTCCGGTGGCCTTTCTGGACAGTCCCGAAAACGTGGATCGGGCTCTTAAACTTCTGGAGGCCTGCCGGGGCCAGCAGGCTGATCTCATCTGCTTTCCGGAATATTTTCCTTTCTCCGGCGACGCAGCCCTGGCCCAAGCCGCCAAGGACCTTAACGCCTACCTCGTCGCCGGGCTGGTGGAAGAGAGCAAAGGCCGCCGCTATAACACCGCCACCCTTTTTGACCGCGCCGGCAACCTGGTGGGCCGCCAACGCAAATGCACCCTGGGCAACCTGGAGCGCAAAGGCTTCGGCGTCACCCCCGGCAGCGGTTTCCAGGTCTTTGACACCGATTTCGGCCGCTTAGGTTTGGCCATATGCATCGATTTCTGGGGCCAACCCGAAGCCGCGCGGCACCTCACCGACCAGGGGGCGGATCTGGTGGTCAACCCCAGCATTTTCCCCATCCTCCGGGGGCACTGGTCCCTGGGGGCCTTGGTGCGGGCCTTCGACAACTACCTGCCGGTGGTGGGAGTAAACACCTCCTCCTTTATGTCCGAAATTGCGGGCCGCCACTACCCCATGCACGGGGGTGGCTCCTTTGCCATTCAACCCCCGGGACCGGAAGACGGCGCGGAGCTTTCTCGCCTGGTGCGCAACTGGGACGACCTCAGCGACTGGGTCATTCTCAAAGCCGGGGAAGAAGAACAGATGATCACCGTCCACCTGGATCTGGCCGGTCCCCGCTTCTGGCGTCCGGTTATCTGGGAAAGATTCGGGATACAGAGGTAGGGGAATGGAGGGGGAAAAGGTTAAAAGGGCAAAAGGGGAAGGGGGAAGGGCAACCTTTTCTTTCTTTTCGTTCTCTTTTCCCCTTTTAACCTCTTTACCTTTTAACCCTCTGACCTTAGACGCCTTCTACTCCGACAACAAACGGTGAAGGTCTTGCAGCCCTTCTCTCGCCTGACGCAGGGCTTGGAGGAGGCTAGGCGCGGGGGGCAGAGCCGTACGCGGCTGAAGTTCATGGTTGGGGGCGGAGGCGGTGTCCGGCCTTAAGTCAGCCTGTAAGACCGTCAGTTCTTCCAGAACCTGGAGATAGGCCGCGGCCAGGGGTCCGGCGGCTTTTTCGCCGGTCCTTTCCAGAGAAAGGAGCAGCTGGCGGGAGCCGGTGGCACCGGAGGTTTGCAGTTCTTCCCACGCGGCCTCGTCCCCGGCTTTCTGCTCCAAAACCCGGGTTAGCGGCAGCTCTGCAAGCTTGGTCTTTTTTCCGGCAAATTGTTTCTTTTTTGCCATATTTCCAGAAACTCGGCGGTTATTTGATAGTAATCCAGGGCCCCGGAGCTCTTGGGGTCATAATCGAAGATTGATTTTTGGGCGATCTGGGCCTGGTTCAGGGCCTCGTTCTTCATGATGGGAGTGGCAAAGGTCTTTTCCCGGTAGGGTTTGAGCTGCTCCAGGATGTATTCGTTGGTGACCCGGTTGCGTTTATCGAACATGGTGAGGAGAATGCGAAAATGGTCCCCCTGGAACAGCTCTTCCAGACCCAGGGATTTGACGGTCTCAATGGTGGTCAGGAGATCGGCCAGGCCGTCCAAAGAGTAGCGGGAAATCTGGCAGGGAATAATGATGAAATCGCAGGCGTACAGGGAGTTGGTGGTGAGCACTCCCAAAGACGGCGGACAGTCGATGATCACGAATTCAAAATCCGCCCCCTTCAGGGCCTGGGCCAGGATGGCCTCCCGAAAGACCCGGGAATAGACCTGTTCCGCGGCCTGGGCCAGGTGAATGGTGGCCGGAGCCACAAACAACTTGGGGATGTACGTGGGCACCACCACATCCTGAATGCTCTTTTTGGGAATAGTGAAGACTTCGGCCATGGACTCCTTGAAGGAATCCGGCTCCACGCCGAGTCCGATGGTGGTGTGGCCCTGGGGGTCCAGGTCCACCATCAAGGTGCGGTGGCCTTGGAAGGCCAAAGCGGCCGCGAGATTGATGGTGGTGGTGGTTTTGCCGGTGCCTCCCTTCTGATTAAGGATGGCCACAATGAAAGACATATTACGACCTTTGCTTCTGAAGACGCGTCGCGTCTAATGCAGAAAATTTTTCCATATCGTAAAGGAAGGGTAACCACCCGTCAAGAAATATCTGGGTAGCGGCCAAAACTGACTATTTGGGCAGGAAAATGTTACATTAATGGCACGATTTCTGCTAAAAGGTAAAGACTGATAACCTGCTTGGGGGGGCAAGATGGGAGAAAAAAGACGCCATAACCGCCTGGTGCTGACTCTGCCGGTGCGCTTTCAAGATGTCTCGGAGAATGTTACCGGGGAAGGAGTTCAGGGCCTGGGCATTCTCAAAAACATCAGCCTGGGGGGCCTTTACTTCGAGTGCCCGCCGCCGGTAAACCTCCAAACCGGGCAAATTTTGCAGTTCACCATTGCCGCGTCCCTCCCCTCCCTGGATCTTCTGGGCACCTCACATCTTCAAGCCAAAGGCGAGGTCCTGCGCCTGGATCAACTCCTGGGGGCCGACCGCGCCTGCGGCGTGGCGGTGCGTTTTCTGGATGAGTTGGCCTTTTCCATGTCCTGATCCTTACCTCCAACCGACCATTGCTCTTTTGTTCAACATTCTGGACATAGTCCTCGCCGCGCGCCTCCTTTTTTCTATATTTACAACTAAATCAATATATTATAAACTGATAGCACTTGACCGAAAATTTAACATCACCTTAAAAAAATTAAACGTAATTTGAACATATGTCCTTGTTCAAGAACCTGAACCGCGCCCAAGTAGCGGTGGCACTGAGTGGTGGCGTAGACAGCGCCATGGCCGCGGCCCTGCTCCGGGACCAGGGCCTGAAAGTAGTGGGGGTGCATCTGCGCCTGGCTCCAGGCGGCCCTGACCGGATACATCTGGAAGCCCTGGCCCAGGGTCTGGGCATCCCCTGGTTGGAAATTGATCTGAGGGACGATTTTTCCCGCCTGGTCCTGGATTATTTTGCCGGGGAGTACTCCCGGGGCCGCACTCCTAACCCCTGCGTCCGCTGCAATGCGGCCGTGAAGTTCGGCCTGCTTTGGCCTCTGCTCCAGGAGGCCGGGGTTCCTTATCTGGCCACCGGCCATTACGCCCGGCTGCAAGCGGGCACGGATGGCGCGCCGGAGCTGCGCCGGGGCCGGGACCGGAGTAAAGACCAGTCCTATTTCCTCCAGCGTCTGCCCCGGGAGCTTTTGCCCCACCTTCTTTTTCCCCTGGGGGAGTTTACCAAAGCGGAAATGCGCCGCCGTTATGACGAGTTAGGCTTGCCCAGAGCGGAAGTATACCGCGAGAGCCAAGAGCTTTGTTTTATCCCTAATGGGTCCTATCAGGATTTTCTCCTGGAACTGAAGGGCAGCCTGGGGGAGCCAGGAGAACTGGTGGATTGCTCAGGCCGGGTCCTGGGCCGCCACCGGGGTCTGGAATATTACACCGTAGGCCAACGCCGGGGGCTGAGGGTGCCCGCGGCCGCGCCTTATTACGTGGTGGAGCTCCGGCCGGAGACCAACCAGGTGGTCCTGGGCCATAAAGAGGAACTTTTTTCTTCCGGCCTCCGGGCCAGAGAAGTTAACTGGCTCATTGATCCCCCATTTGGAGAACTCACCGCCCGGGCCGTAATCCGTTATCGGCACCCCGGCGCGGCCGCGCGTATTATTCTGGAAAATTCAGGAGAAGTGCGCGTCATTTTTGAGACCCCCCAGGCTGCGGTGGCCCCCGGCCAGGCCGTAGCCTTTTACGATGGTGAAAGACTCATCGGCGGCGGTTGGATTGAGGAAAGAATAAAGTAAGAATCCCAGGGTTGTGTGTCTCACGCAAAGTCGCCAAGACGCTAAGACGCCAAGAATTATTATTATTCATGGTTTCCGCGTCTTTGCGTGAGGTCTAAACAAGGAAAGGCTCATGCCCCTTGGCAAGAATACCCCTAAACTGATCTTTAAATTAATCCTCGGCATCATCCTCCAGGTAGCTATCCTCGGCACCCTCCTCTTTTTACCGGCTGGCACTTTCAGGTGGTGGCGCGCCTGGGTGTTCCTCGGGGTATATTCGGTTATCGGCATAGTGGCGACCGCTGCCCTCTTTCCCGGGCACCAGGATTTGCTCGAAGAGCGCTTTAAGGTCTTTCACCAGAAAGACCAGCCCCTGGCGGATAAAATCATTTTGGTTATGCTGATTGCCATTTTTCTCGGCATATTTGTTTTCATCCCCCTGGACATTTTTCGCTATCATCTACTCGGGCGGCCCGGACACCTTATTTCCGCGGCAGGGCTGGCAATGTTTCTCCTGGGATTTTGGATCAACTATCTCGCGTTGAGAGAGAACCCGTTTGCCGCACCGGTCATCAAACACATTACCGAAAGACGCCAAAGAGTAATCGATACCGGGGTCTATGCCGTCGTCCGGCACCCCATGTACGCAGGGGCCATACCACTGTTCATCGGCATCCCTTTGTGGCTGGAATCTTATGCCGCGGCTCTATTGGCAAGCGCGGTATTCATCATTCTGATCGCGCGTATTCATCTTGAAGAAGAATTCCTGAAGCGGGAACTGGAAGGTTACGATGCCTACAAGGAGAGGGTCCGCTACCGGTTGATACCTTATATCTGGTAAGCTTTTTATGATGACCACGGAAAACGGAAAACGGAAAACGGAAAACGGTTTTTTCCGTATCATTACCTTCGGCTGCAAAGTCAACCAATGCGACACCACGGGTCTGACCCAGGCCCTCATCGCCCAGGGCTGGCTGGAGGCCGCTGAAGGAACCGCTCCGGACCTGCTCCTGGTGAACACTTGCACCGTCACCGCCCGGGCGGACCAGCAGGCTCGCCAGGCTATCCGCGGCCTGGCCCGGGAGTTCCCCGGAGTGCCCCTTTGGGTCACGGGCTGCTACGCCCAGCGGTCCCCGGAAGAACTGGCCACTCTCCCAGGGGTGCAGGCCGTCCTGGGAAACCGGGAGAAGGCGCGGCTGGCGGCTTTGCTGGCGGAACTGCCTCTGGAACAGCCACTGCTCCAGGTGGAGGCATTTACTCCTGGGGAGGCCTTTCAGACCTTGCCTGCTCCGGTAATCGCCGGCCACACCCGGCCCCGCCTGAAAATCCAGGACGGCTGCGAGCACGATTGCACTTACTGCATCGTCCCCCAGGTGCGGGGGCCCCGGCGCAGCCTGCCGCCAGAGGAAGTGGCCGCGGCCCTGGAGAAGCTGGCCGCCGCGGGTTACCGGGAAGCGGTGCTCACCGGGGTCAACTTAGGCCAATACGGCGTGGACCTGACCCCCACCACGGACCTGACCGCGTTGTTGCGGATACTCCGTTCCCATGCCCGCCCACCCCGGCTCCGCCTCAGCTCCCTGGAACCCCAGGAAGTCACCCCGGCACTGCTTCAGGAATTGGCTGAGTTTCCCGGTTTCTGCCCCCATTTCCACCTGCCCTTGCAAAGCGGTGCGGCTCCGGTTCTGGCCGCGATGGGCCGGGATTACAGCCCTAAGGAATTCCGGGATTTAGTTGAGGAGATCAACCGGCTTTTCCCGGACGCGGGCCTGGGCCTGGACGTGCTGGTGGGCTTTCCGGGAGAGACCGCCGCGGACATGGAGGCCACTTACGCCCTGATAGAATCTTTGCCGGTGACCTATCTCCACGTCTTCCCCTTTTCCCCCCGGCCCGGCACGCCTGCGGCAGCGATGCCCCGGGTAGCCGCCGGTACAGTCCAAGGCCGGGCCAAAAGGATGCGGGAATTGGGACAGAGGAAAAAAAAGCAATTCCTGGAGTCCCAATTAGACCGGACCGGGGAGGTCCTGGTGGAAGGCCCCGCATCCCAGACCGGCTGGCTCAAAGGCCTGAGCGCCAATTATTTGCGGGTGTTGCTACCCGGACCAATGGATTTGAAAAACCAGATAGTGATGTTGCGCTTCCGGGAGTTGCAGGGTGAGGTTTTGGTGGGGGAGGTGGTATAAGGCGAGGCCTGAGCGCCAATTGTCTTCAAAGGTGCCGAAGCAAAGCTTCGGCCTAGATTTGCGTTCCCAAGCTGGAGCTTGGGAACGAGATAAATAATTCTGAATAGTAGCAAAAAATAAAGGGCGGCTCCTGGCCGCCCTCTTTTTATCTTTTAAGCTGAAAGCTGATAGCTGAAAGCTGACAGCTGCTTACGCCGTCGCTCCCTCCCACAAGGGCGCGGGGGTCCAACGGGGCCTGTCCGTACGCTCCCTGCTGGAGGGCACCCAGATGCGCCAAGCGTCCTCCTGGGCCATCAGGTGCTCCAGAAATTTCAGGTGCAAAGCGTTGCTCCCCCAGCCTACCTCGACGCGGCCCACCAGGGGCATGCCCAATAATGTCAGGTCCCCCACCGCGTCCAGAATCTTATGACGCACGCATTCCTCGGGAAACCTCAGGCCGTCAGGATTCAACACCCCAGCTTCGTCCAGGACCACGGCGTTGTCCAGGGACCCTCCCAGGGCCAGGCCGTTGGCCTTCAAGTATTCCACCTCTTTCAAAAAACCGAAGGTCCGGGCCGGCGCGATCTCCCGCCCGAAAATCCCGGGTTTCACCGGGACGGAGTACCGCTGGCGGCGGATCAGGGGATGGGGAAATTCGATGGTATAGGTGATTTGCGGCTCCCCGGGAACCACCCGCATCCACCGGTCTCCTTCCTTTAGTTCCACAGGCCGCTGGATGAGGACATGGGCCCGGGGCCAGGGCAGGGAACGCAGTCCGGTTTCCGTCAAGAGCCGGAAAAAAGGAGCCGCGCTGCCGTCCATGATGGGCAGCTCCGGCCCTTCCACCCGGATCAGAGCGTTATCCACGCCCAGGCCCCCCAGGGCCGCCAGCAGGTGTTCCACGGTGGACAGGGTGCAGCCGTTCTCCCCCAAGGTGGTGGCCCGGGTGGTTTCCACCACCCGGGAGTAATGGGCCCGGATCTGGGGACGGCCCGGCAGGTCCGCACGCACGAACCGCAGCCCCTGGTTGGCCTGGGCCGGATGAATAGTCACCGCCACCGGCCGGCCTCCGTGGAGGCCGATGCCGGCAAAACTTAATGGACGCGCCAGAGTCTTTTGCCAGAACATATTAAAGAGGCAGGGTGCAATCCCTATACCAGGCTTTGATTAATTTGGCCGGGAGCGCGGCCAGAAGCTAACTTCTCGATAAGCCAGCAAAATTATAAACCGGAAACCGCCCTTGGGAGAATGCTCAGCTTTAATAATTTGTGGTAAAAAAACCACAGATCGTTTTTTCTGTGGCGAAAAACCCACCCGGGAAAGACGGTTTTTAGTTTTTAGTTTTTGGTTTTTAGTTTGAGCTTCTGAGATTTCTTTTCTCCCAGAGATTAATAATCAAGATCATCTATTAACTAAAAACTGAAAACTAAAAACTTACTTTAGAATCACTCAACCTCTGACGGTGGGTATTCCAGCTTTGACCACCACCTGGGATCAATATCCGGAAAAACCGCGTCCCGTTCCCGGCAGGCTGCCAGAAAATTCCAGTCTTCGGGGGCGAGATCACGGTCCGCCGCGTACTGTCGGGTCATGGCCGCCAGACGCAGGAAATCCTCGTTATGCATCACCAGCCGCAGTTCCGCATAATCCCGGGCCGAGAAAGTGCTGATGAGAAACTGCCAGTCCGAGGCCTCCAGGAGGAAGAGGCTGCGGCCGCATTGTTTCAACAGGTCCTGGAGGCGGGGGTCGGGGTCATCCGCCCAGCGCTGGGCCAGTTCTTCCATCTCCTTTTCCGCAGGGTAGATATGGCGCCAGGTCCAGTCATTATCCTCATTGAGCCAGATCCAGTGATAGCCTCCCTCCCCCCAGGAGCCTTCCGGCAGGGAGATGACGGACAGGGGCGCGGCTTCTTCCAGGAAACTGCCCGCGGATTTCAGGCTCACCCGGTCGCTTTTCTGCAAACGGCGGAGCACCTGGTAAAGCCATTCCGGGCCCTCGAACCACCAATGCCCGAAAAGCTCGGTGTCGTAGGGCGCGGTGACGATGCCGGGCTGGCCGTGGGCGGCCTGAAATCCGGCGAGGATGTCGTGGATCAGGGATACGAAGTGGTCCGCCTGATCATGGAGGCGGGAGGTGATCCACTCCGGATGGTAAGGCCCTTTATCCGCGAGATCGGCTTTGGCGCTGGTCACCCGCCAGTAACGCAGCCCTCCGGGAAACCGTTTTTTATGAAAATCCAGATAATTGCCGTCGCCGGGATAACCCCATTCGCCGCTCCAGACCTGGAGCCCGGTCTTGGGGTCCCGGGTGAAGATGGCTTCCGGTTTTTTGCTCTCCGGCGCGGAACTAACCAGGTAGGGAAGATAGGGGGACTTTTCCTGGTCTTCGGGCCGCTCCTGGTATTGGGCTGCGAACCGCGCCCAGAGGCGCTCCAGGGCTTCGAAACGATCCTTATAAACGCCGATGGCTTTCCCGCCTTTTAATAGGTGAGAATCAATGATGAAATAGCGGAGTCCGTTTTCGGAGAGAAACTCCTCCACCCCTTTGCGCAACACCGGTGGCGCGGTCATGTCCTTCAAGGGCGGCACCCATTTATAGCGGGGCCGGTACGCGCATTCCGGGAGCCAGAAACCCTTAGGGTCCCGGCCGAAATGGCGGCGGTAAGCAGCCGCTCCTTGCTTCACCTGGGCCTGCACCGCGGTATCCCGCCCCAGCAGAGGCAGATAGCCGTGGGTGGCTGCGGAGGTGATCACTTCCAGGGTGCCGTTATCCATTAACCGCCGGCAGACACCCAGGAGGTCTTCCCCAAAGTCCTCACAAAACGTCTTTTTCAGTTCCCGGTAATGGCCTTCCCACATTTGGGCCACAGATAAAAAGTGTTTCTCCCCTAATCTCTGGAAGGTGGCCTGGTCTTCCTGGGATGCCTCAACCTTATCATTCAGATAATCTTTAAATTCCCGCCGGAAGACCTCGGAAGCCAGCATTTCCGCGAGAATGGGAGTGACCCCCAAGGTCACCCCCGTGGGCCCACCCTCCGCAGCCAGGCGGTTAAAGGCCCGGAGCAGGGGTATATAGGATTCCGCTGCGGCTTCATTGAGCCAATCCATGCCGTGGGGCCAGCGGCCGTGGCCGATGACGTAAGGCAGGTGGGAGTGGAGCACGAAAGTGAAGCTTCCCAGGTGTTCAGGCATTGTGGACTCCATTGGGAGATGGTTTTTAAGTTTTGGTTTCCAGTTGCCAGTTACCTGTTTTCAGTTTTCAGTTTTAATTACTGGCAACTGGGAACTGGCAACTGACAACTGTTCCCTATCTTTTCACAGAAAACGGAAAACGGAAAACGGAAAACGCTTCCCACGCTTCTCGAAATGATAAAATCCTATTTGAGAAAATAGACACTTTCTCTAACTGATAATATCCGCCTTGATCAGATTGGTGGTGCCCCGGGTGCCGATGGGGCTGCCCGCGGTAACCACTACCCGCTCTCCGGATTTGAGTAAGCCGGCCTTTAGGGCCACCTGCTCCACCACTTGCAGCATTTGGTCGGTATTTTCGATCATGGGGGCCAGGAGGGGAAAAACCCCCCATAACAGACTGAGGCGGCGCCAGGTCTCCCACCGGGGTGTCACCGCGATGATGGGGGTGCGGGGCCGGAAGCGGCTGATGAGGCGAGCGGTGGCCCCGTGGTCCGTGCTGGTGAGAATGGCCCCGGCCTCCAGGTCCAGGGCCATCTCGCAGGCCGCGTGGCTGATGGCCTCAGAGATGTCCAGGCGGCCCCGGGGCATCCGGTCCCGGAGCCACTGCACATAAGGGAAATGACTCTCCGTCGCCCGGCTCACCTGATCCAGAAATTTCACCGCCTCCACCGGATACCGGCCGGTGGCGGTCTCCTCCGAAAGCATTACCGCGTCGGTGCCGTCCAGAATGGCGTTGGCCACGTCAGTGGCCTCGGCCCGGCTGGGATGAGAATGATTCACCATGGAGAGTAGCATCTGAGTGGCGGTGATCACCGGTTTGGCCGCCCGGTTGGCCGCGGCGATGATCTGTTTTTGGATGATGGGCACCTTCTCCAGAGCCATCTCCACCCCCAGATCCCCCCGGGCCACCATGAGACCGTCGGCTGCCTGGAGGATATCGTCCAAATGCTCCAAAGCCTCGTGTTTCTCAATCTTGGCAATGATGGGGATGTCACCGCCCAGGGAGCGAATGACTTCCCGGGCCTCCATTACGTCTTGGGGAGAACGCACAAAGGAGAGGCCGACGTAGTCAATCCCCTGTTTCACGGCAAAGCGAAGGTCCTCCCGGTCCTTGGGGGTGAGCGCGGGGACAGACAGAGTATGGGAGGGAAAATTGATCCCCACCCGGGAGCGTAACACCCCACCCACGGAAACCCGGCAATGTAGCGCTTCTGCCGACTTTCTTTCCACCTTGAGCTCAATCTGGCCGTCGGCCAGGAGAATTCTCGCCCCCGGGGGAGTTTCGGCAACGATCTCCGGAAAATCCACTTGCACTCCGGGCTCTCCCGGGGAAAGGGGCTTCAGGCTCAGGTCAAAGGCCTCGCCCGCGCTCAGCGTCACCTGTCCTCCGGGTATCTCGCCGACGCGCAACTTGGGTCCGGCCAAATCCTGGAGAATGGCCACCGGCCGGCCCTGGGCCTGGGAAACTTCTCTGACCCGATGGATCCAGTCTGCGTGCTCTTCCAGGGTCCCGTGGGAGAAATTGAGGCGAGCCACATTCATCCCGGCCTTGACCAATCTGTTTAAGACCTCTCCAGCGCAGGCGGGGCCCAGGGTGCAGACAATTTTTGTCCGTCTTTTTTCCTTTAAAACAGACACTTACCCTCCATTGCCGACTTGGCGGGACTTTGGGAAAATTGGGGCAATTATACCAATACTTCTGATGCAAAAAGTAACATATGTCAATATCTCGGCATATTTCCCAGCAGTTTAAAAGAACCCATGACAATAATTTTGCCGATATTTGCTTAAGATTTCTATAAAAAAATATTTCTCCCCTTGATTCCCTGATTGGGCATGATTATTGCTTATACAAACGGCATAGAAAAGGGGGAGAGGATATGCCGATTTACGAATACCAATGCGTCGACTGTAAGAGTCGGGATCAAAGGGTGGCGGGCCTAGATGATCACACGGCGCTCTGCACCCAATGCAGCGGCATGATGCTTCGCCTGGACGAAGACGTCTTTCAGCCGTATTTTGAAAAGGAATCCCGACCCGCCTGGCCTGCCAAGGCTTCTCTATAAACAGGTAATTAAAAGCCCCCCGGGGGAAGGGGGCTTTTTGTAAATGATCCGGTGATTATTCGGATACGCGCCCTTACATCGAGGGGCTGCGGGCCGCAGAACTGGTTTTATTGCTGCGGCCTTTTTTATTCCGCCCCATATCCTTTAGAATGCGCCGCTATTTCTTGGGTTCAGTGGGATATTTCCCTTCTTCCCAGGCGGTCCAGCCGCCTTTGAGGACCATGACCTGGGTAATACCCATATTCATCAGTTGTTGCGCCACCCGGGCGCTGGTGTATTCATTGGCTCAGGAGCAATAGACCACAATTTTCTTATCCTTGGGCAAGGTCTTGCCCCAGGTGGGCACTTTACCGGGGTCTTGCCGCACCGCGCCCTTGATCATATTTTTACTGTCGGCCCAGGCACTGGGAGTCCGCACATCGATAATCATCAACTGCGGGTCCCCGAGCATGGCTTGCAACGCGGCGGGATTGATGCTTTTGACTTCCTCCTTTGCCGACAAGGCAACACTCAGGGCCAGCAACAGCAAAATGCCCGCAAGGGCCAAGATGATGAATTTCCGCATGATCATCTCCTTCCGGATTGAAATTTCTCATAAGCAAAGCCCTTGAAGCCAAAGACCTATTTTCTCTCTGAGGCAAGCCCCTAATCCTGGTCCTTGGAAACCATGGGGTATCCTTTCTCTTCCCAGGCTCGCCAGCCTCCCGTCAAGATATAGACCCGGGAAAAACCCAATTGCTCCAATTCCAGCGCCACCCGGGCGCTGGTGCCTTCGCCCTGTCAGGCTCAGTAGGCCACCACTTTCTTGTCTTTAGGGACGTTATCCACCCAGGTTGCCAGCGGCTGATGGGGATCGAAATGCCGGGCCCGGGGGATTTTCACCCCGCTGGCCTCCCAGGCCTGGGGACCGCGCACATCCAGGATATAGACTTCCGGGTCCTTCAACCAATCCCGCAGGGTTTCCGGGGCAATCCGCTCCAATTATTCACCCCCTTTCCTAGCCCCGGCGCTCGCTTCTCTTAAAGGAGAACTCCACCGGTGCTTTAACCTGCTTGCCTTCTATTTCCAGCACGGGATAGGCCAGGAAATTAATGGGGCCGGAAGCGGGTCCGGGATCCACCACCAGGTCCCGGCCCCGGCTGAATTCCAGGCGGTTGGCCGGATGGTGGCCGAAGTAGTAAGTGGCCAGGCTGGAGTATTTATTGCCTTCACTGATGTCTACAGGCCACCATTTGCCTTCGGCAAAGAACTCGGCCCAGCAATGATAACCGTCCACCCCGCCGTCGTTGCGCTCCGAAGGGATAGCCGCACCGATGGCGAAGCGAGCCGGAATGCCCACTGCCCTGGCCAGAGCCACGAAGTAGGAATGGAAATCCGTGCAATTGCCGGTGCGGGCGTTGCAGGCGTAGACCGCGTCGCCTTTCCCCCAGCCGTCGCCATACTTCATGTAGCGCATGCGATCGATGATGTGGTCATAAAGCGCCCTGGCCCGCACCAGGTCGCCCTTCTTGTCTTTGACGACTTCCCCAGCGATCTTGCGGAAATCCTCATTAACAGGCACCAGACTCTCCGGTTTCAGATATTTTCCCTGATCGGCCCCAGGTTCCGCATATGCCGCCTTCTCCTTGCGCTTCACCTGGTAGCGGATTTCCACCTGTTTGCCGCTGTCCTCCGCAGCAAGTTCGAGGAAAAGGATTTTGTTGGCATGCTCGGTATCTTGCAATATTTTTTGCTTTCCCGGAGCATTGATGGATTTTATCTCCACGGTCTGGAAGGCGTCCGTGCCCGCCAGCGGCAGCCACATGCGCGCGGCCCCGGTTATCTGGGGCAGGGTGGCCCGGTAGAAAAACTCGAATTCGTCCCGGTCCTTGATAACCCCCAGATGTCCGATGGACGCCTTTTTCATGGGGATGCGCCGCCAGGTGCCGTCACTTTTCTGCTCCCAGGCGTAGAAGGGCTGGCCGTTTATCTTATGGACGGTGGTTTCGGTAACTTTCATCGCCGCCTGCTCACCGGCCAGAAAGAAATCCACGTCATAGACGTCGCCGCTGACGTCTACCAGGTCCACGCAGGCAAAAAGGCGTTGGGGGCCCAATTTCGAGAGGTATTCGGTATGGACCCGGACCAGTTTCAGACGGAGTTTTTTATCTTTGAAAGGGAGGTCGAAATATCCTCCTCCCCGGCGGGTCTGCTCCTCGATGTGCCTCTCGATGCCTTTCTGGATGTCAGCGGTTACTTGATCAGGCTCGGACAGGGCAGACGCGGCCCACACCTCCTGCAACGCAGTCCGCCCGCCGCCTCCGAACAAAACGCAAGCCACTACTATTGCGAATACTATCGTTCGCCAGTTCATGGACATTCCTTATTGGGCACTAGGCCGCAATTTAGAGTATGGACCTTACTTCGTCGGGTGCTCGTGCTTCGGGTGGTCCGGCTTCGGTTGCTCTCCCGTGGGGTGTTCCGGTTTCGTCTTCCCCGGCTGCGGGTGCTCGGCCTTCCCTGGTTCCGCCTTCGGGTGGTCCGGCTTCGGTTGTTCCGCTTTGGGGTGCTCCGGTTTAGTCGGATGCTCCGGTTTGGCTGTCTGGGCCAGGCCCGCGCCCGACAGGAACACAAGAAGCGCTGCTGACAGCAAAATCCTGCTTATAGCCTTAATCATTTCCAGGTCCTCCTCTTGATTCCTACTAATTAGGTTAATTTCCATATATAGGTAATCATCATTTTACCTGCGTCCAGAGGGCAGGAGGCTTTTCCAAGGCAGACGGGCATCTGGCTTCCCCCCGGGTTTTGTGATAAGTTGTCAACCCATGGAAGTGGTCGCGGATCTTCATATTCACTCCCGCTATTCCATCGCCACCGGCAAGGACGCGGACCTGGAGCATCTGGACCTCTGGGCCCGTTATAAAGGATTGCAGGTGGTGGGCACCGGCGACTGCACCCACCCCGAGTGGCTCAAAGAGCTGGAGGCCAAACTGGAACCCGCGGCCCCCGGGGTTTATGAGTTAAAGCCGGAGTTGGTCCTGCCCCTGAAACTCAGGGGGGCTCATTGGGACCGGGTTTCCCGGGTGCGCTTCGTGATTACCGGCGAAGTGAGCACCATCTATAAAAAAGCCGGGCAGGTCCGCAAGGTTCACCTCTTGCTGCTGCTGCCCAGCCTGGAAGCGGCGCAGCAATTCTCGGCCCGCCTGGGCCGCCTGGGAAACGTCACCGCGGACGGCCGCCCCATCCTGGGCCTGGACGCCAAATACGTCCTGGAACTGGCCCTGGAGATCGACCCCGCGTCCCTGGTGATTCCCGCGCACATCTGGACGCCCTGGTTTTCGGTGTTGGGGGCCAAGAGCGGCTTCGATTCTCTGGAAGAATGTTTTGAAGAGCATACCCGTCACATTCACGCCCTGGAGACCGGGCTCTCCTCCGACCCGGCCATGAACTGGCGGGTGAGCGCTTTGGACCGGTTTCTCTTAATTTCCAACTCCGATGCCCACTCGCCCCCGAAACTGGCCCGGGAAGCCAATATTTTTCATGTCTCCCCCACTTTTCCGGACCTGGCCAGGGCGATTCGCACCAAAGAAGGGTTCGGGGGCACTATTGAGTTTTTTCCCCAGGAAGGCAAATATCATCTGGACGGACACCGGGCCTGCAACCTGCGCGCCACCCCTGAGGAAGCCGCGGCCTGGGGGGGCAAATGTCCCCAATGCCACAAACCTTTGACTTACGGGGTAATGCACCGGGTCCTGGACCTGGCGGACCGGCGGCCCGGCCAGCAACCCGCGGAAGCCCGGCCTTTCGAGTCCCTGATTCCTCTGCCGGAAGTGCTGGGCCAGGTATTGGCGGTCAATCCCGGCAGTAAAAAGGTAAATCACTTATACTTCCGCCTCCTGGAGAAGTTGGGGCCGGAACTGGAAATCCTGCGCCGCGTCCCTCTGGCGGATTTAGCCCGGGAAGGCGGCAGTCTCCTGGCTTACGGAATCGATAAGATGCGCCGGGGCCAGGCCCACATTGCCCCGGGCTATGACGGGGTCTATGGGGAGATTCGTCTCTTCACCCCGGAGGAACGCCGGCAGCTCCAGGGGCAGGGGGCTTTCTGGAGCCCGCCCGCGCCGGTGCAGGAAAGCAACAAACTCTCCCCGGCAATTCCGCCCGGAAAACTCGAAGATACCCCCAGCTACAAGGTTTCGGAACCCGCTTCGGAAATTCCCGAAGATCCTTTATTGGCCGGGTTGAACCCGGCCCAAACCCGGGCCGTGCTCCATGCCGGTCCGCCCCTCATCGTCCAGGCCGGTCCGGGCACCGGCAAGACCCGGGCCCTGACCCACCGCGTGGCTCATCTCCTAGGGAGACGAAATGTGCCTCCGGAGGAGATTTTGGCCCTCACCTTCACCCGCCAGGCCGCGGGGGAAATGGAAGCTCGTATCCGGGGTCTGCTCCCGGATTTTCCGGGCCTCGAACGCCTGACCATTAAGACTTTTCATGCCCTTGGGCATCAGATTTTGCTGGCCCGGGAAGCCCCCCGGGAGGTGGCCTCGGAAGAGCAACGGCGCCAATTAATCCGCGAGGCCGCCAAGCGCCATAAAGTGCCCTTCTCTTCCCTGGAGAAGTGTATCATCCACTGGAAACAAGCCCTTCAATACCCTGAGGACCTGGAAGGAGTTAACGAACCGGAGGCCGCGGCATTCCAAGATTATGAAGCCGCGCTGTTGCAAGAAGGGCTTTGGGATTATGAAGACCTCATCGCCCGGCCCACACTGCTGCTTCTCCGGCAGCCGGATTTGCAGGATGTTTATCAGCAACGCTACCGCCACCTGCTGGTGGATGAATACCAGGACCTGAACGCGGCCCAATACCGGTTCTTCCGGGCCCTGGCCGCTCCTGATGCAGAGATCATGGTCATCGGCGACCCGGATCAGGCCATCTACGGCTTCCGGGGTGCCTCCCCCCGGTATTTCACGCATTTCCGGGAGGACTGGCCGGACGCGGTGACCCTTAACTTTGAGGAGACCTATCGCCTGCCTCCGCCCATCCTGGACGCGGCCCGCCAGGTCCGGGCCGCGGCCGGGGTCGCACTCCCGGCCTTGATGACCCATCGTCCCGGGAACCGGCCCCTGGTCTTGCTGGAGCGGGCCACGGAGGCCGGGGAAGCCCAGGCCATTGCCCGGGAAATTGAAAAGCTGGTGGGAGGTTTGAGTCACTTGGCCCTGGAAGACCAAAAAATCCGGCATCGGGACTCCGAGGAGGAAGCAGGTTTCCGGGATGTGGCCGTGCTCTACCGGCTTCATGCCCTGGGCCCGAAACTGGAACAGAGCCTGACGGCCGCGGGCATCCCCTGTTTACTGCCCAAAGAAAGCGTGGGCCCTGAATTGGACGGCCTGGACCTGGCCGCGGAAAAGGTGAAGCTCCTCACTCTGCATGCAGCCAAGGGATTGGAGTTTCCTTATGTTTTCATCGTCGGCTGCGAGGCCGGGCTGCTCCCCTGGGAACCGGAGGGCGAAGGACGCAGTGACCCGGAAGAGGAAAATCGTCTCTTCTACGTCGGGCTTACCCGGGCTTCCCGGCAGGTATTCCTGACCCGGGCCCGGACCCGCACCCTGTGGGGCAACAAAAAGCTCACCCTGCTTTCTCCCTTGGTGCAAGCTCTCAATGCGGATATACTGCTGAGACTTGACGAATTTCCAGCCGCGTCCGGACCGCGCGCGCGGCAGCCCCAATTGTTTCCCAAAATCGGACCCCATCGTAAAAAAGCACACTAAAGGGAGCCTGACGGTCAAGATGCCGAGCTTGAGGTCCTGGAGAAGAAAAGGGAATTCGGAAAATGCCGGGGCCCCTTGTCTGCTCTGTCGCCCGGTTCGTGGGGCTGTTCTCTGCGGTATCCTCTGTCTGGCCTTCTTTATCCTCCTAGCCACAGTCCGCACCTTACCAGCCATCACTGAGGCCACCTCCGCCGTCCCTCTCCTCCTTAAGTCCCTGAAAATCAAAGGCGCCAAGGCCATCCCAGTGAAAAAAATCAAGGAGGAGATGATCACTCCCCTCCCCACCCCCTGGCCTTGGAAAAAACTGGGGGTATATCGCCCTCCCGAGAAAGAAAAAGAGGGGCTGACCTCTCTTCTCTCCTACCGCTGGTCTTGGAAAAAGCCCCCGGTATACAACCCTGTCGAGATAGAAGACGACCTGGAACGCCTCAAGGTCCTTTATCGCCGCAATGGTTTCTATCATGCCCGCATCACTTCCCAGGTGGACATTGAAGGCCGCCAGGCAACCGTGACGATCCACATCGAAGAAGGTCCGGAAGTGCAAGTGACCCAGATACAGGTCAATGCGGCCGAGGGTTTCACCCCCCAGGTCCTTGCGGAGCTAAAGGGCAAAAATCCCCTGAAGGTGGGGGAGCGCTTCACCGAAGAAAAGTATGAAGCCCTAAAAAGGCAGTATTTGAATTACCTACTGGATCACGGCTATCCCCGGGCTGCGGTCCAGGGCCAGGTTAATCTGGATGAAGGGCAAAACACGGCCCAGGTGGAGTTAACCGTCATTTCCGGCCCCCTCTGTTATTTCGGGGATATCCGCATCAAGGGGAAACCCGAGACCCCGGAGAGAGTGATCCTCCGTAAAATCACCTTCAAGAAAGGGCAGCCCTTTTCCTTTAAGGAAGTTTACGACAGCCAGCAGAGCATCTATGGTCTGGACCTATTCCAGAGCGTGGCCCTGATTCCGGAGGAGGTCCCCGAATCGGAGCGCCATATTCCCATCACCGTGGAAGTCCAGGAAAAGAAAAAGCGCTCCCTCAAGGTGGGACTCGGCTATGGTGATGAAGACCAGTTCCGGGCCCGGTTGGGCTTGCGCTTCCGCAACTTTCTGGGGGGTGGCCGTATGGTGGACGTGGACACCAAGTTCTCCCGCCTGGAATACCGGGTGGAGGGCACCTTCTTCAATCCCCTCCTCTGGGGCACCAAAAACGATTTCATTTACCAGACCGGCTGGCTCCGCCGCTACCTGCCGGCATTCACCGATAAGGCCTATTTTTCCCAGGTGCGCCTGGAGCGGGACTTTCCCTGGAGTATTAGGGGATATGTGGGATACGGGTTGGAATTCACCCGCCCCTTCAACATCTCGGAAGAAACCTTGGCCCTCCTGACCGAAACCCAGACCGCTAAACTCTATCGCGCGTCTATGGCCCTCATAGGGTTCCGCCGGGAAACCATGGATAATGCCATCGACCCCCATCGGGGAGGGTTGATTTCCCTGGCCCAGGAGGTGGCTCCCGACTTCTTCGGTTCCCAGATTCAGTTTACCCGCACCGTGGTGGATGTCCGCCGCTACCAGGCTTTGGGAGACACCGACTATATCCTGGCGGGCCGCCTGAAGTTCGGGATCATCGAACCCATGCAGGCCACCTCTGACATTCCTATTTTCCGGCGTTTTTTTGCGGGCGGTTACAACAGTGTACGGGGTTATCGCCTGGATTATTTGGGGCCCCGCAATGCTTCGGGCACTCCCGTGGGCGGCAACGCCCTGCTGGAAGGCAGCGTGGAAGCCCGCATTCCCATTTATAAAGAGTTCCGGGCGGTGGCCTTCCTGGATTTCGGCAACGTTTATCTGACCGCCAGGGATATCGATGTGGGCCAGTTGAAGTATTCTTCCGGCTTCGGCCTGCGCTACCACACCTTCATCGGCCCCATCGGCGTGGATTTCGGCTTCCCCCTGAATCCCATCGACCCCACCAAGGACGGCTACCGGGTCCATTTCACTATAGGACAGGCTTTTTAAAAAACTTTAAGCTTGTTTTTGATTGGGTTTTTAAAATGGGGGAAAAGGGGAAGAGGTAAAAAGGGGATAAAAACCCATGGGGCTTTTGCCTTTCCCCTTTTAACCTTTTCCCCTTTTCCCCTCTCTCCGTCAAGCTCGAGCCTTTTTCATAAGCCTATAATATGGTAAAATAATCTATGCGGCGCTTCCGGTATCTTCTTCTGGCCCTGGCGGCGGTTCTGGTCTTGGGGGCATTGGCGCTCTGGCCCCTGTTACAGACCGACGCGGCCTGGACCTGGGGCGGCCACCGCTTGGTGGATTTCGCCCGCAGCCGCATCTACGGCGAAATCGACGTCCAGGAGGTCCGGGGCAACCATCTCACCGGCCTAACTTTTAAGGGCATAACCGTGCGAAGCCGCCAGGGGGAAGTGCTCCGGGCCGCGCAGTTGGATCTGCGGTTTTCCCTCTGGTCTTTTGTGAAATTGCAGCCGGTGATCGCCCGGCTGGAGATCCATGAACCCCACCTGACCCTCACCCAGGACCGGGCAGCCCAGTGGAACGTCAGCAACTTTTTGCGTCCCAAGCCCCCGCCGCCTTTCAACACCATCGATTTTCCCCAAATCACCATTAAGGGCGGAGAAATCACCCTGACTAGGGGCGGGACCACCCAGGTTTACCGGGACCTGGATTTACACCTCATTCTCACCGTGCTCCACCCCAAACAGCCCGACCAAGCCATCTTGGTGCGCCGCGCCTCCCTGGCCGGGGACACTCCCTGGGGCCGCCTGGGTTTGCAGACCAGGTTTACTTACGGCTCCAACCTGCTTAACCTCCTCTCATTCTCTCTGGAGACTGCCAACCGCCCCCTGGTCTCTTTAGCAGGAGAAGTGCGCTTCGGCGAACCCGAGCCTGTCTGTAAATTGCTGGGGGAGATCGGCCCCATAGCCGGGGTGGATATACGAAGGCGCTGGCGGTATTGGCCTAGTACCTGGGACTTGGGAGGGAAATTTCAGCTTACCGGCACCCCGGCCCAATTGCAAGTCAGCGGTGAAGGCCCTCTTCCCCAAGGGGAATATTCCCTCCAGGGCCAGGTGCAGCACAGGGCAGGGGAATGGGGTTATGACTTGGGATTGAACCTTAGAGGCTTTCAGCCCCGGATGTGGACGGGCGAGGAGGGCGTCTGGGCCCGGCGCTTGAAAGACCTCCCTCCCCTGGCGGTGAAACTCGATGTCAAAGGCGCTGGCACTTCCTGGCCTCCTAAAAACCTGGAATGCACCCTCCAAACCCAGCCTTTCAACTTCCAGGCGGCGAAGGTGGAGAAACTTAGCCTTAATTTGAGCGGCAACGGCCGGGAACAGCGGCTCCAAGGATTGCTGCGGGGCAATTTCGGGGTCCTCCAGGCCACAGCCACCGGCCCCCTATTAATCTCCCTCTCCGGCCAGGTGAAAATCCAGGCCGAGGGCTTCAAGCCCGGGCTTTGCGGCCTGCCGCTGGATTCGGAAAACCTTATCAGCGGCCAATTTTCCGGGAATTATCGCGCCCCGGCTTCCCTTTCCGGCGACCTGGAAGCCCAGGGACAGTGGGCGCGGCAACCTTTGAAAAACCTGCGGGCCCGCGTGGCCGTCAACGGCCCCCGGCTGGAAATCGCCCAGGCCCAGGTGCAGTTGGGCTCCCTCTATGCGGACCTGAAAGGCGTGGCGGACTCCCAGGGCGTGGACCTGCAAGGCCGGGGCAGCTTGAGCATGGACGGTTCCTGGCCTTTACTGCCCGCCAAACTGCGGGGACATGTGTCCGTCGAAGGTGCGGTCAAAGGCCCCTTCGCTTCCCCCCAGTTCACTCTCCAGGCCCAAGGGGAGAGACTCTCCTGGCAGGATTTTGCCCTGGCCAAAGTCAGCCTCAAAGCCTCGGGAACCGGCTGGCCGCCGCCGTCCGGAAGCCTGGAGATTCAAGGCTCAGGCTTTAAAACCCCGGCCGGAGCCTTCTCCCAGGCCGTGTTTAACAGCCGGGGGGAAGGAGGCAAGTGGCAACTCCGTTTCCACGCGACTTCTCCCCAAGGACTGGAAGCCGAGGCCCAAGGAACGGCTGACCTTTTGGCCCAGCCCCGGGCGCTGCATCTTTCGCGCTGCCGTTTCACCTCCCCCAAAATCTCAGCCGTCAACACCGGCCCCATCCAGGTCCGCTTTCATCCGGGTCTGGAGATGCCCCCGGCCACCTGGCGGGTGAACGACGGCCGCCTGACTCTGCAAGCCCAGACCCGGGGAAATGAACTGACAGCGCGGTTGGAGGCCGTGGACCTGCCCGCGGGTCTCTTCAGCCTGAAAGGAACTCCTCTGGAAGGAAAAGTCCAGGGCCGGTTGGATCTCACCGGCAACCTGCAATCGCCCTCCGTGCAGGGACAATTAAGCTGGGGACCGGGGAAATTAGGAGACTTTCCTTTCCGCTCTTTGCAAACCTCCTTAAATTACCAAAGGGAGAACCTTGTCCTTAAGGGCAGCGTAGAGGAAAAACCATCTGGGCCCCGACTCGTCTGGGACGGGCGCATTCCCTTGAGACTCTCTTTCAGTCCCCTGAAATGGGATTGGGGAGAGCGGGACATGGATTTCCGGGTCCACGGGGAAAACGCCAGTCTGGCCTTGCTTACCGCCATCTCGCCGGAAGTCCAGGTCGCTGAAGGCTCCTTGTCCATCTCGGCCCAATGGCAGGGAAACCCTCAATCCCCTCGGGTTTCCGGCAAGGTCCGCTGGGGTGACGGCAAACTCCAGTTCCGCCAGGCGGGGAAACCTTTTCGGCTCCTTTCAGGCGAGGCCGTACTGCAGGGGGAAAAGTTGGTCATTCCCGACCTGGCTTTGGAAAGCGGCGGTACGGCCCACATTAAAGGGACCATCACCCTGGCCGGGTTCTCCCCCCGGCAGATCGAAGCCCGGGCCCAGCTTCAGGATTTTCAAGCCCTGGCCCGGCCCGGCGCGGACGCGTCCGGCACCGGCAATATTTATCTGAGCGGTCCCGGGTCCGCGCCTGTACTCAAAGGACGGCTGTTGGTCTCCAAGGCCTCTTTCCGCCCCAGCTTCTTCCAAACCGGGATTCACTGTGAAATCTGCCTGGTGAACCCGCCGCCGTCCGCCAAGGCCGTGCCTGCCACAAACGGGGAACTGGATTTATGGAAAAATCTGGAAATGGAGATCGTCCTGGAATCACCCGGCGGCGCCTGGCTCAAGGATAAACGCCTGACTGTGGAGCTGGCCGGGACCCTTACTGCCCGGAAAAAGCCGGGGGAATCTGTTTACATTGCCGGAGCGCTCCGGTCGCTCCAAGGGACTTATGAACTCCAGGGACGCCCCTTTAAAATCGAGCGCGCCGAGATCCGCTGCCCGGGCAAACCCAAGGGAGAGGTGACCCTGGATGGCCGGGCCACCCATGAGTTTTCCGGTCTCACCCTGATCCTGGCCGCCACCGGCCCGGCGAACAAGCCCCAGGTGCGGATGGAGAGCATCCCCCCTCTGCCCCCCGCGGATTTGTTGGCCTACCTGGTGTTCGGCCGCCCTGCCCAGACCCTGACCCGGGAGGAATACCTCAGCGTGGGCCAACAAACCATGGGCATCCTGGGGGGCATTACCGCGGCCAAGCTTCAGGAAATCCTGGGGCAGGACTTCCCCCTGGTGGGCAATGTCTCCCTGAAAAGCAGCCAGATCGAAGGGCGGCAAACCGTAGGGGTGGTCAAACCCATTACCAAGGACGTCACCGTTTCCTTCGAGCGCAAGACCAGTCCCTTGTACCGGGACGACACCAACCAGGTGCGGGTGGAATACAAGGTCAACAAGTACCTCAGTCTGGAATCGCAAGTGGGCCAGCGCAATTCCGGCGGGGACGTGCTGTTTAATTTGGATTTTTGATTTTTCCGGTCCTAAACCCAAATTTGACGTCTTCTAACAAGTTGCAGTAAAAAAGGCATTAAACCGTAGGGGCGAACCTTGTGTTCGCCCTGGTGCGTTGGGCGAACACAAGGTTCGCCCCTACGAAAAAAATGTCCTTAATGAATAACCTATATTAATGCCACTTGGAGAGGAAGATGTCCTACTATTGCCATCTGGACTCAAATGAAAACCCGGAGCATACGAACTTACAACTCTACTCCCTCCAAAAGGCTGCTATTGACTGGAACAAACTCATTGATTCGACTAAGAATAACAGAATTGTTCCTAAAGGTCACTTAAAAGAAAGGCTGGCATTCATTCTGTCCTGTCTTGGCCTATCACTATCCCAGTTGCTTGGACAAAACTGCCCTTCTCCAAAGAAGGAAAAGATGGATTCACCCGGAAGCCTATTGAACACCTTGCTTATTCGTGCTGGCGTTGAGCGAATAAAGCGACGCAGCCTTAATAGGTATTTTGAAGAATTCCTCAAGTATTACGATTCAATACGGCATTTTGGAAAAAACAAGGGCGAACAGAACTACCGCAATGTAGACCAGTTGACATTAAAGAGACTCGAAAGATTTCGCCACACGACTATTGAGATATGGGATATAGTCATCGCGATGTACAGAAAGGACCCCAAGAACAATATCGATGATTTTAGATCCATAGCGGATGTGGTGAAGTTTAAAGACCTTGCCTGAGTGAACTTGGTTAGTTGTAGATTCCGGGATCGGGATTTGATTATTTGTGTAGTAAGAATCGGCCACCGGAAGGATGTTTATAATTCCATAAATTAAAAGGTCTTGGGCAAACTCAACACCACCTCCTCCAACCGGGGAAACTCCCCAGCCTTTTCCCCCAGCCGCCTCTTAAGTTCCGTCACTGCCGCCGGAATATAGCGGGCAAAATATACCTTCTTTTTTACTTTGGTCAGGAAGCCGAAGGCCCCCAGGATTTGCAGATTGCGGCTGAGGGCCAGATAGCGATATTGTTGCCGGAAAGCCGTCTCCTCCACGGCCACCCGCTTCTGCAACTCCTGTAAATAATAGTCCAAAAACTCTTCTTGCCACTCAGGACTAAGTCCCACATAAGGATCGATGAGTAGAGCCGCGACATCATAGCCCAGAGGACCCAGCCGGGCTCCCTGAAAATCGATGACCCGCAGCCGCCCGTCTTTGATCATTAGGTTCCGGGATTGGAAATCCCGGTGCAGGAAGTATCGGTCACCCTGGGCAACCGCGGCTGCAGTGAGGCGGTCGAAATCCTCCGCCAGTTCAATGGCCGCAATCTTCAGGTCCAGGTATCCCTGGATAAAAGCCAGGACAAAATAGAGACATTCCCGCTCTCGCAAAAATGGCGCGTCCACCACCGGGGTATCAAAGCACCAGGCGGTGTCAAAGTCCCCAAGGCCGTCAACCTGCATCTGTATAAGAATATCCAGGGCCTGTTGGTATCGAAAGCGAATCTGCGAATCTGCTCTTTGGGTCTTTAAGACCGTCTCGAGGTTGATATCCCCCAGGTCTTCCACCAGCATCCAGCCTTCCTCCCGGCAGTAGTGGAAAATCTCCGGAACCGGCACGCCTTTAGACCGCAAGTGCTGGTCGATGTGGAAATAGGAATCATTCTCATTGACTTCCCTGCCGGGAGCATAGGGATGCCAGAGGAGGACCTTGGTGGGAGAACCCGGCAACCGGAAAAAGCGGCGGTCCGAGCCGTCCCCGGCCAAAGGCTGGGCCCCGGCCAGAGAAACCCCTTGGGCCGTGGCTGCGTCCTCCAGACGCCTGGTTATAATGAACTCATTCATGAATGGCATCTTCCTTATTTTTCTTCATAATCCACGGCCACGGCAGACTCCCGGACGGACATCATATACTTGATAACTTCTTGATGCTCCAGGTGGATTTGATAAGCATTCAGGTCGTCCAAAGAGTCGAATTTGGCCACCAGGGCCAGATCATAGGACCTATCCGTGCGCAACAAGTCAACGCCCACTTCCAGATGGCGCAACTGGGGGATCTTTCCGGCCAGGGACGCCAAAACCGCCCGGGCTTTTTCGATGTTTTCCGGAGACCGGTCTTTCAGCTTAAAACAGACGATATGCGTGATCATACAGCCTCCTGGAATAGATTTTCCCTCATATCAGTATTTCGCCCCGGACGCTACTTTTCACCCGCACGCCGGAAGCGACGATGCATTCTTCCAACTGCACTCCCGGGTCGATAATGGCCCCATTCCAGACCACCGTCCGCCGCAAATGGGCCCCTGCCCCGATTCTCACCGAGGCTCCCAGGGAGACGCCGCCGCCAAATTCCGCGCCGGCCTCAATAATCGCCCCAGGCCCCACCAGGGGATCGGCCAGGGGCCCGAAACAGCGGACCAATACCGGGCTTTCTCCCTGGAGAAGGCGGGCATGCGCGGTGAGGTAAGCTTCCGGGGTGCCTAAATCCTGCCAGAAAGGCCCGGACACTACCAGCGTGTCTATTCTCTCCCCCGCGGTTAGAGCCTCCCGCCAGGCCGCTACCAGGTCGTAATAACCTGTAGGGGGAAGATAGTCCAGCATCTTACGTCCCACCACCTGCACCCCGGTATAAGCCAGGGGCGGCCCCGCAGCCGCTGGCGGCTGCTCGCCGATACCCGCTAATTTCCCCTGGGCGTCAATCCAGACATTATTATAGGGAGGACAATCATGGAGCACCAGTGTGGTAACCGCCTCCGGGTGGTGACGTTGATAAATGTCCGCCAGGTCCAGATCGGATAGGATGTCTCCGTTTATCGCCAGAAACATCTCGGCCCGCAGAATTTCCCCCAGTTGCCGCAGGCCGCCCCCGGTGCCCAGCAACTCCGGCTCCGGGCTGATGCTGAGGTTGAAGCTCCAGGGTTGACCGGCCAGAAATTGCTGCACCTGCTCCGCCAAGTGGTGGGTATTCACGGCCACTTGCAGAAACCCGGCCTCCTCCACCCGGGCCAGGAGAAGTCCCAACAGGGGCTGGTTGAGGACCGGCAGCAGGGTCTTGGGCACTTTTTCTGTGAGAGGCCGGAGCCGGGTGCCCAGCCCTGCGGCCAAGATGGCTGCCTTCACATTAACTCCATTTTGTATGTAGGGAAGGGGATATAGTCATCAGTAATCAGTGATCAGTGATCAGTAAAATCCGATCTCAGCCGATTGCTCACTGATTACTGATTACTGATCACTTTCCCCCCAAAATTACTTCTTATACCCAAACTGCCGCAAAATATCCTTCCTCCAGCCTCGCCCCTCGTCCCCCTCCACGCCTTTAGGTGAAAGGCCGTCCACCACCCCCAGGATGCCCCGGCCCTGCTCGGTCTGGGCCAGGATCACCTGGACCGGGTTGGCGGTGGCGCAGAAGATGCGACAGACCTCGGGGCAGAGTTTGACGGCGTTGAGGACGTTAATGGGAAAAGCGTTTTTCAGCAAAATGTTGAAGGTGTGGCCTGCGGCCAGACGCCGGGCGTTTTCCGTGGCCGTGACCATCAGTTCCGGGTCGTTGCCTTCCACCCTAATCAGGCAGTCTCCGGAGGACTCGGAAAAGGCGAGGCCGAACTTGATGCCCGGCACTGTGCCCACCAGGATCTCGTAGAGGTCCTCCACGGTCTTGATGAAATGGCTCTGGCCTAAAATGATGTTCGCGCCCTCGGGAATCTCCAATTTTTCCACCAGGAGTTTCATACTCTCCTCCCTTGCTCGCTTAACCGGAAAACCTTTCCGATCCCTGATTTTTATGGTATTATAGACGTGTTAAAGGGATAGTGACAAGAGTTTTCCCGGTTGGTCCGTGAACCCTGCCCAATTCTCTGTTGGGGTTAGCATTTGCGAAGATTTTTCTATTTAATTTTCCTCTGGCTGCTTTTAGGGGCGCTTACCCCCGTGGCCCCGGCAGCGGCAGAGATCAAGATTGGCCTCTATCTGCCCATGACCGGCGCGGCCGCGGCCATGGGCCAGATGGTCTGGGAAGGGGTGCAAGCGGCCCACATCCTTAAGCCCCAGGTCCTGGGACAGCCGGTGAAGCTGGCCCTGGTGGACACCAAGAGCGACAAGATCGAAGCGGCCAACGCGGTGAGCCGGCTCATTGAAAAGGAAAAAGTGGCGGCCATCATCGGCGAGGTCATCAGCTCCGATTCCTTGGCCGGGGTGCCCATTGCCGAGCGCGCCCAAATCCCCAATATTACGCCAACAGCCACCAACCCCCTGGTCACCCAGAACCGCAAATTCGCGTTCCGGGCCTGTTTGGTGGACGACCTCCAGGGCCGGGTGGCCGCGCGCTTTGCCCGGGAGAACCTGAAGGCGAACAAGGCCGCGGTGCTCATCGATCAAGCCCAGGACTACTGTGTGGGACTGGCCAATTACTTCCAGGAGGAATTCAAGAAACGGGGCGGCGAGATTGTCGCGGTAACCTATATCCAGACCGGGGACCAGGATTTCTCCGCCCAGATTTCGGCTCTGAAAGCCAAAAACCCCGACCTGATCTATGCCCCCAATTATTATGCGGAAAACGCCTTGCTTGCCAAGCAACTCCAGGACTTGGGGGTGAGGGCCCCCATCCTCACCGGTGACGGGGCCCAGGTGCCGGAATTGTTGAGCATCGGCGGCAAAGCGGTGGAAGGCATGTATTTCACCGCCCACTTCCACCGCCAGGGCGCAGTTACGGACTTGGGTAAGAAATTTCTAAAAGCCTTTGAAGACAAATATAAGAAAGACCTGGACGCTTTTTCCGCGCTGGGCGGGGACGCGTATTTCCTGCTGCTTAACGCTATAGAGAACGCGGGCGGGACAAACGGTCCCAAGGTGGCCCAGGCCCTGGCCGCAACCAAGAACTTCTCCGGGGTCACCGGCAAAATCACCATGGGCCCGGACCACAACCCCATCAAAGGGGTGGTGGTGATTAAAGTGGAGCAGGGGAAGTTTGCGTACCAGACGACGATCAACCCCTAAATTGAGAACGCCATGAAAATTAAAGTTATTGTCCATGAGGCTGAGGAAGGCGGCTACTGGGCCGAAGTGCCAGCTATTCCCGGATGTGCTACCCAGGGAGAGACCTTCGAGGAACTTTTAAAAAATCTTTACGAGGCTGTTGAGGGTTGCCTCTCGGTGGATATTGAAGAACCAAAGTCTTCTGGCCGGGTATTTGAAATCGCCATATGAAATCTATCTCCGGCAAGGAGCTTGCAAAAATTCTCGAGCGCCACGGCTGGAAACTATTGCGAACCAGCGGCAGCCATCATATTTACGGAAAGCCGGGGAGTATCGTCCGTTTATCTGTGCCTATTCATGGGAACTCGCCATTGAAAATGGGATTACAGCGTCACCTCTTAAAAATGGCTGGCATAGAAGAAGAGAACTTTAAGGAATAATAACAACGCCCTTGAAACAGACAGGCCTTTTCAACATGGAAACACGCGCCGTACACATCAACATCGAAGATGAAATCCGTAAATCGTACCTGGAATACGCCCTGAGCGTCATCATTGGCCGGGCCTTGCCGGACGTGCGGGACGGACTGAAACCCGTGCACCGCCGTATCCTGTACGCCATGAGCGAGGCGGGCTACGACTGGAACCGGCCCTACCGCAAGAGCGCCCGCATCGTCGGGGACGTCATGGGTAATTACCACCCCCACGGCGACACCGCGATTTATGACGCGGTGGTGCGCATGGCCCAGGATTTTTCCTTGCGCTACCCCCTGGTGGACGGCCAGGGCAACTTCGGCTCCGTGGACGGGGACGCGCCCGCGGCCATGCGTTACACCGAAGTGCGCCTCACCCGCCTGGCCTCGGAGTTGCTGCAAGACCTGGACAAGGACACCGTGGACTTCGTGGCCAACTACGACGGCTCCCGGAAGGAGCCGTTGGTGCTGCCCTCCCGCCTGCCAAATTTGCTGGTGAACGGCGCATCGGGCATCGCGGTGGGCATGGCCACCAACATCCCCCCCCACAGTTTGGGAGAGGTATGCGATGCGTTGCTCGCGGTTCTGACGAACCCGGAGATCACCATTGACGAACTGCTGCCTATCCTTCCCGGTCCGGATTTTCCTACGGGCGGCTTTATTTATGGGGCCGAAGGTATTGCTGAGGCCTACCGCACCGGGCGCGGCCTGATCCGCCTCCGGGCCCGGGTGGCCGTGGAGACGAAGGGGGGCCGGGAGTCCCTGATCATCCGGCAGCTCCCCTACCAGGTGAATAAAGCCCGTCTCATTGAACGCATCGTCGAGCTGGTGAAAGAAAAAAAGATGGAAGGCATCTCCGAGATCCGGGATGAATCGGACCGGGAAGGCATGCGCGTGGTGATCCAGCTTAAGAAAGACGAGGCCTCCCAGGCCATCTTGAACCAGCTTTATCTGCACACCCAGATGCAGGTCACCTTCGGCATCAACCTGGTGGCCATCGTCCACAACCGCCCGGAGCTTCTTAATCTCAAAGACCTGCTGCGCCACTTCCTGGAACACCGCAAAGTAGTCATCCTGCGCCGCACCCGCTTTGAACTGAAAAACGCCGAAGCCCGGGCCCACATCCTGGCCGGGTTGCTCACCGCCCTGGACCATCTGGACGCGGTCATCGCCCTGATCCGGGCCGCGGCCACGCCCGCGGAGGCCAAAGAGCAATTGATGGCTGGGAGGTTCATCACTGCGGCTCAGCCGGACCTCAGTTTAAAAGAAACTCAAGCCCGGCACGCCCTCAGCGACGTCCAGGCCCAGGCTATCCTGGACATGCGCTTGCAGCGCCTCACCGGGTTGGAGCGGCAGAAAATCCTCCAGGAGGCCCAGGAAGTGGAGGCCGCGATCGCCCGCTTCCGGCAGATCCTGGCGGAGGAGGCCCAGGTCAAGGCCTTGATCGCTCAGGAATTGAAAGAACTGAAAGAACGTTACGGTGACGGCCGCCGCACCGAAATCATCCCTCAGGCCCAGGAATTCACCGCGGAAGACCTCATCGCCGCAGAAGAGATGGTGGTCACCGTCAGCCACCGGGGTTACATCAAGCGCACGCCTTTGAATATTTACCGCAGCCAGCGCCGGGGCGGCAAAGGCCGCATGGGTATGGTCACCCGGGAAAACGACTTTGTCTCCCAGCTTTATGTGGCCTCCACTCACAGTTCATTCCTGTTTTTCACCAACCAGGGCCGGGTCTTCTGGCTGAAGGTGCACGAAATCCCCGTGGGCATGCCTTCTTCCCAGGGCAAGGCCATTGTTAATCTGCTGCAACTGGGGATGGATGAAAAGGTGGCCACCGTGCTGCCGGTCAAGGAATTCGTGGAGGGCACTTCGGTGGTCATGGCCACCCGCCGGGGCGTGGTGAAAAAGACCGATCTCATGAACTTCCAGCGTCCCCGGAGCGGCGGCCTCATCGCCCTCAGCCTGGACCAGGGAGACGAAGTGGTTAGCGTGGCCCTGGCTGAGCCCGACCAAGAGATTCTCATCGAGACTCGTTTGGGCAAGGTCATCCGCTTTCCCTCCGGCCAGGTCCGGGATATGGGCCGCGCGGCCCGGGGAGTGCGGGGCATCGACGTGGCCCCCAAAGACGAGGTGGTGGGCATGGAGGTGCTCCGACCCGGCGGCACCATCCTCACCGTCACCGAGCGGGGTTTCGGCAAACGCACCCGGCCTGAGGAATACTCGGCCCAGAACCGGGGAGGCCAGGGCCGCCTGGGAATCCGCATCACTCCTCGGAACGGTCCGGTGATGGGCATTCTTCAGGTCCAGGAAGAAGACGAAGTCATGCTGGTCACCAACGGCGGCAAGATCCTGCGCCTGCAAGTCAAGGGTATTTCCGTGATCGGCCGGGTGACCCAGGGAGTCAAGCTGATGGAGGCGGAACCCGAGGAACAGGTGGTGAGCCTGGCCAAGGTGGCGGAACAGGGTGACGGCGACGATAACGGCAACGGCGAGGCCAGCCTTGGTATCTCCTGACGTCCCCACCATGGCGGTAATCGGCGCGGGCGCCTGGGGCACCACCCTGGCCCAACTCCTGGCTGACAAGGGAATGCCGGTGCACCTCTGGGTCCGGGAACCGGAGGTTTTTGCCGGCCTGGGCCGGGACCGGATCAATCACACCTTTTTACCGGGAGTACGCCTTTCTTCCCGCATCATGTTCACCCAGGAATTCGCGGTGGCCCTCCAGGGCGCGCGGATCGCGGTCATGGCCGTTCCTTCCCATGTCTTCCGGGAAGTGTTGCGGGAACTGCGTCCCCATCTACCCCCTGACACAGTGCTGGTTAGCGCCACCAAAGGCATGGAAATTGACTCGCTCCTCACCATGGAAGGGGTGGTCCGGGAGGAATTGGGCCCTTCAGTGCCTTACGCGGTCCTTTCCGGTCCCAGTTTCGCCCGGGAGGTCATCCAAAAAACCCCCACCGCGGTGACCGTCGCCTCGCGCCGCCGGGAAGTGGCACATAACCTGCAACGTCTTTTTTCCACACCTTATTTTCGGGTTTATACCACCCTGGAAGTTACCGGCGCGGAGCTGGGGGGAGCCCTGAAAAACATTTTCGCCATTGGCACCGGCATCCTGGAAGGCATGGGCTTGGGAGACAACTCCCGGGCCGCGGTGATCACCCGGGGTCTGGCGGAGATGACCAGGCTGGGGGCCCGCCTGGGAGCAAATCCCATGACGCTCATGGGCCTGGCGGGCTTAGGGGACTTGATCCTCACTTGCACCGGCCCCCAGAGCCGTAATTTTCAGGTGGGAGTGAAACTGGGGAAAGGTTTTCACCTCCCGGAGATCCTGGAAGGGATGGCCGAAGTAGCCGAAGGAGTGAAGACCACCCGGGCCGTGCATCTTCTGGCCAAGCGCCTGGGAGTGGAAATGCCCATCGTGGACGCGGTCTTCCGCATCCTTTATGAAGGCCTGTCTCCCCGGGACGCGATCAAAAAATTGATGACCCGGGAGCTCAAGGATGAACTGGAGGCCATGACCGAAACCTGGTAAGGTGGAAAAAGAGAAAGGAGCGGCAGGTCCGGGCAATCCCTTCCCCGCGGCCGGCCGCGAAGGAAAAAAATGCCCAGGAAAAAGGAAAATATCATTTTTCTGCAAGAGTCCGAGCGGCTGAACACCTGCATCCCCATACTGGGGGAAGCCAAAGTGGATTCTCCCATCAAAACCATCCCCATGGTCACCCGGGACGGACGGGTGGTGCAAAAGACTTTTGTCATGGACACCGACCAGATATTGGTGGATGATTCCCGGGAATATCTGTCCCGACTCAAACCGGGGGAAGAACCGCTCTTCTTCGAAATTGCCGGCCCCAGGGATAAGATCTATTTCGATCCTTCCAAGGTGCACGTGGCTATCGCCACCTGCGGCGGCTTATGTCCCGGCACTAACGACGTCATCCGGGCCATTGTCCTGGAGCTCCATTATCTCTACAATGTCCGGCATATCTACGGCGCACGTTACGGCTTCCAGGGTTTTATCCCCAAGTACGGCCACGAGCTGATGGAGCTGAAACCGGATGTAGTGGCCGACATCCACACTTTTGGGGGCACCATCCTCTCTTCTTCCCGGGGGCACCAGGACGTCTGTGAGATCGTGGACGCGCTAGATCGCATCAACATCCGCATCCTCTTTCTCATCGGCGGCGACGGCACTTTAAGGGCCGCGGATAAAATCTGCGAAGAGATCGACCGCCGGGAACTGCGCATCGCGGTGATCGTCATCCCCAAGACCATTGACAACGACATCGCGTTCGTGTCCCGCTCCTTTGGTTTTGACACCGCGGTGCAGATGGCCACCGACGCCATCCGGGCCGCGCATACCGAGGCCCTGGGCGCGCCCAACGGCATCGGCCTGGTGAAACTCATGGGTCGTTATTCGGGATTCATCGCCGCCAATGCCTGCCTGGCCCTGCGGGAGGTCAACTTCGTCCTGGTGCCGGAAGCGGATTTCGATCTGGAAGGGGAATGCGGTCTTTTAAGTTGCCTGGAAGCCCGCCTCAAAAGCCGGGGCCACGCGGTGATCGTGGCCGCAGAGGGCGCGGGACAAAAATACTTCACGGAAAACAATCTTGTCAAAGACCCTTCCGGGAATATCAAGCCCGGGGATATCGGGGTGTTTCTGGCCGAACAGATCAAAGATTATTTCCGGCAAAAATCCATGGAGATTAATCTTAAATATATCGATCCCAGCTACTTGATCCGCAGCATGCCCGCCAACTATAATGACAGCATTTATTGCGGCTTTTTGGGCCAGAACGCGGTGCACGCGGGCATGGCCGGGAAAACCGCCATGCTGGTCAGCCGCTGGCACGGCCATTACGTGCACATTCCCATCAAGGCCGCGGTGGGCAAACGCAAAGAGTTGGAATTGGATTCCCCTTTATGGCGCAGCGTCCTGGAATCCACCGGCCAGCCGTCTCTGAAAAACTTTTAGCCATGAAACGATATTCGGTCTTCCAGTGCCAACAATGCGGTGATTGCTGCGCGGGCAGGGGGGGCATTTTCGTCCGCCCTCATGAAGTGGCGGAAATGGCCGCATTCCTGGAGATGGACGAACCGGAATTCAGACGCCGCTACCTGGAGTCTTCATCCCTGGGAACCCGCCTGGCCATCAAAAACGGGGTCTGCGTCTTTCTAATGGATGACAACCGCTGCCGGGTCCACGCGGTCAAGCCTTTCATCTGCCGCCAATGGCCTTTCCTGCCCGCACTGCTGGCGGACGCCGACGAATTCGAAGCCGCCAAGGGCGCCTGCCCCGGTCTCAAACCTGAAGGTAGTCATGAAGATTTTGTGGAACAGTCCCGGAAGCTGAACGAATCTTAGAGGCCAGCCCGGGAACGCGGCCACACAATATCCCTAAAACTTATTAAGGAATCCAACTCGCTAATGAGCAAAAGAAATTGTGGTTTTCTAACGGTTCTTCTACTGGCAACGCTTCTTTTAACCGCATCATTATCCGCCGCCAAGGACAAAGGGCACCCGGCCCAGGACCTCCTTTACGAAGGCGCCAACTTGCTCGGCCACGGCAAGCCCGAGGCGGCCATAGAAAAATTCAACGCGGCCCTGAAACTGGACCCGGGCCTGCCGGAGGCCTACATCAACCGGGGCATCGCTTACCTGCGCCTGGAGCAGTACGTGGAAGCGGCCGCGGACTTCGACAAGGCCCTGGAAATTGTTCCTGAAGCCACCGAGGCCTATTATAACCGGGCCGTGGCCTACAGCCGCTCAGGACTCTATGACAAGGCCGTGGAAGACTACACCCGGGCCCTGAAGTATGCGCCCAAAGACTGGCAAATTTTTTATAACCGGGGGAACGCTTATCTGGACCTGGGCAAGTCCGCGTTGGCTTTGAAAGATTATGACCAGGCCCTGAAGCTGAACCCCCAGGCCGCAGAAGTGTACCACAATCGGGGACTGGCCTATCTGGATCAGAAAAAACCCGATAAAGCCCTGGCGGACTCCGAAAAAGCGCTGGAGATCAACCCCAACTTCGCCCGGGCCAACTTCAGTAAAGCCAAGGCCCTGGACCAATTGGGCCAGAAACCGGAAGCCGTCGCGGCTTATCGCCGCTTTCTGCAAACCGGCGACCCCGCGGCGGACGCGGTCTATCTACAACAGGCCCTTGAAAGACTGAAGGTATTAGAAGGGAAATAGAAGCGGGGATCAGGGGAAGAAGTGAGTTATCAGTAATCAGTGATCAGTGATCAGTGAAAAAACTGATTACCGATTACTGATTACTGATCACTGAAACTGGCCCCTAACCCCTGGCCCCTGACCCCTTAAACATATGAGCTACTACATAACCACGCCCATATACTACGTCAACGCCGAGCCCCACCTGGGCCACGCCTACACCACGGTGGTGGTGGACGCGTTGGCCCGGTTTCATCGACTCCTGGGGGAGGAGACCCGCTTCCAGACGGGCACCGACGAACACGGCGAAAAAGTGATGGAGGCCGCGGAAAAAGCCGGCCTCCCCGTCAAGGAATTCGTGGACCGCATCAGCGCCATGTTCCGCCAGACCTGGGATGATCTGGATATCAGCTACGACCATTACGTACGCACCACCTCCCCGGAGCATATCCGGGTGGTGCAAAATGTTCTGCAAAAAGTCCACGACTCCGGCGACATCTACTTCGGGGAATACGGCGGCCTTTATTGTTACGGCTGCGAGACTTTCTACCTGGAGCGGGACTTGGTGGACGGCAAATGCCCGGATCACCTGGTGGCGCCTACCTTCATCAAGGAAGAGAATTATTTCTTCCGCATGAGCCGCTACCAGGCTTGGCTGATTAAATATATCGAAACCCATCCACACTGGATCAGGCCGGAGCGCTACCGCAACGAAGCCCTGGCCTTTCTTAAAGAGCCCCTGGAGGATTTGTGTATTTCCCGGCCCCGGAGCCGCCTGGAATGGGGCATTCCCCTGCCCTTTGACGAGCGTTACGTCACCTATGTCTGGTTCGACGCGCTCCTCAACTATCTCACCGGCCTGGGCTACCCGGAAGGAGACAACTACCATCGTTTCTGGCCCGGAGCCCAGCACTTCATCGCCAAGGACATCCTGAAACCCCACGGCATCTACTGGCCCACCATGCTCAAGGCCGCGGGGGTGGAGCCTTTTCAGCACCTCAACGTCCACGGCTACTGGCAGATGCCCCAGGGCAAGATGTCCAAGAGCCTGGGGAACGTGGTGGAGCCCCGCCAACTTGCGGAGATTTTCGGCGTTGACCAGATCCGCTATTTCTTTCTCCGGGAAATGGTCTTCGGCCTGGACGCGCATTTCAGCGAAGAAGCTTTGCGGACCCGAATCAATGCCGACCTGGCTAATGACTTGGGCAATCTCTTCGCCCGCAGCCTGGGCATGGCCTTCAAGTACCGCAAAGGGGTGATACCGGCCCCGGGGAGGCCGGAGGCCGCGGATATGGAAGTGGCCGCGGACGCCCAGGCAATGGCCGCGGACTTTCTCCGGCTGTTCCCGGAACTGGAGTTCCCCAAGGCCCTGGCCCGGGTCTGGGAATTCATCAACCATCTGAACCGCTACATAGTGGCCACTGCTCCCTGGGAGTTGGCTAAAGACCCGGGCAGCGCCCTGCGCCTGGACACGGTGCTTTATCATCTCTTGGAGGGCTTGCGCTGGCTGGCCGCGCTGCTAAGGCCGGTGATGCCCAAGAGCGCCATGAAGATGAGCGAACAACTGGGGCTGGGTTTGAGCCTCTGGGACCTCCCCCTGCCCCAGATATTGATATGGGACCGGCTGCTCCCCGGCAGTATGCTGAAAAAAGGTCCGCCCCTGTTTCCCCGGTTAGAAGCGGAAGAAAAGTAGGAAATCCGGGCACATATTTATCTCACGCAAAGTCGCCAAGACACTAAGACGCCAAGATTAAATATATTAAAATTTAAATTATTGCGTCTTTGCGCCTTGGCGTCTTTGCGTGAGATATAAACAATATCTTCCGGCCTTTACCCCCGCGCCTCTATCCCTTATAATGGGTGGTAATGGACGGAGGCAATATGGCCCCAGGCTCTTCTGCCTCATACCACTTATTAAGGCGCGTGGCCCGAAAACTTGGATGCGGCTTGTGCTTGGTCCTGTTCGCGGCCCTGCTCCCGCCCGGCTGCGGCGGGCCGCCGCCTCCAGGGCCCACGGTTATGCCGCTGCCGACGCCTGCGCCTCCGTCAGCCAGAACTCCCCAGGAGGAGGCTCTGGACCGGGCCCTTAGCGGCTTCCACGGCGCGCCCTACCGCTCCGGAGGCACCGATCCTTCCGGGGTGGATTGCTCCGGACTGATCCAGGCTACCTTTCACCAGGCCGGGGTCAATCTGCCCCGCACCGTGGCCCAGCAGTTCGGCCAGGGGCAGCCGGTGGCCCTGCATAATTTACAGTTCGGGGACGTGGTCTTCTTTAACCGTTACTGCCAGACCGCCCGGTCCCGCAGTTACTTTGCCGCGGGGATGTTTAATCCGGCCCAGGCGGAGCAGGTCTGCCACAACGGCATTTATATCGGCCAGGGGCGGTTCATCCACGCCTCACCCAAAGGCGTTTTTGTCAGCCGGATGGACGCAGAAGTCTGGCGCGTTTCGTTCATGGGCGCCCGGCGCTATCTACCCGGCGGAGCACCGCAGTAAACAATGGTCAGCAAAGAACCAATTCTCAGCAAGGAGCGCAACATGGATAAATCGCCACCAAGGTGTTTAATCATAAGCCTGCTGTTAATCATCATGGCCACATGGCACCTACCGGCTCCGGCCCTGGAGATCCCCCTGAACGGCAAATCCTGGGCCCTCTGGGGGTCTTCCCGGGAGACCCGCCGTCTGGGCCGGGAAGATGCCGTAGCCCGGGAAAACTACTGTCCTACCGGCGGCTGCGTCATTCGCCTGGACCGGGTCAGCGTCAAGCCTCTGCGGGCCCGGCCCGGGGATACCCTGGTGTTGTCCACCTCCTATACTTTGCTCACCCCGGAGCAGATCGCCATCCCGGTGGCTATCACCCGGGAAATCTTTTTCCAGGGAAAATCCCTGGGCAAGACCAAGTCCACGGACACCCGCACTTTAAACGGCTCCTTTGACCAGGAGATCGACTTTAAATTACCCGCCAACGCCGCGCCGGGGAATTATACCCTGGTCACGGTCATCAGCACCGGCTACGGCCAGGACCAAAAAACCGTGGATTTCCGCGTGGAGTAAAAAGACTCACCACCAAGACACAAAGGCACCAAGATTCACCAAGAAATATGAAAAGGCAGTGGCGCTGAGGCGCCACTGCCTTTTCATTTCCTTTGTGCTTCTTTGTGTCTTGGTGCCTTTGTGGTAAATTTTTTATCCATACAAACGCACTGTTGGGCCCAAAGGCCGCAGGTGGTCCGGGCCGTCGGCCTGGCCCACCACCAAGCGGATGCGGCCGCAACCGCGAGTTAAAAGAAAGTGCCAGGCGTCTTCCACGGTAAAGAAACCCTGATCCGGGGCCACCACTTCCACTTGGTCCGCGGCATACCCCAGGTCTTGGATGGCGGCGGGCGCGTTGAACTCCTCCGGCATTCCGGGGGTGCTCACCAAATACACGATCAATCCGTCTTTCATAAAACCCTCCTTTGTTTTTTTAGTGAGCAGTAAGCTGTGAGCTGTGAGCAGCAAAAAACCATCACGCCACTCTTTTACTGCTCACTGCTTACTGCTCACTGCTCACTCCCCTGGCGCCCGCCGCGTTTCCGGGCAAAAAAAATCCCCGGGTCATTTAAGACCCGGGGATGGCACCCAGCTTTCTTGATCCCAGGGGGGCCCGGAGCAATAGCCCCGGAGCCGGCCTTTAGTCCCTTCCACGGGGACCTCGGCCTCCAGATGGGCAGGTCTTCTGACTTCCGGATCGCCCTAATCCCTGCGCCTTCCCGTTTACCTCAGGAAAACAGTGGCTTATCGCAGGTTTCGTCCCCGGTTACAGCGGCGGGACCGTGCCGGCCTTGAACCGGCTTCCCCATTAAACTCCATTAGGAGTACCCATCTTCTCTATGCCCCCAATATAAAGGGGACCTCTTTCCCTGTCAAGGCAAAATTCCTTTCCCCTATTCATAGGAATAAGAGTTATAATAATAAACGGTTTGGCCATGGAGAAAATGAGCAAAGAAAAACCCTTGGGGCAGGTCAACTATCTGCGCCTGTCCATCACTGACCGCTGCAATCTCCGCTGTTTCTACTGCGCGCCCGCGGGCGAATGGGAGAAGCTGCCGGCCCCGGAAATCCTGCGCTACGAAGAGATGCTGCACCTGGCCCGGGTGGCCGCGGCCCAGGGCATCCGCAAGATCCGGGTCACCGGGGGCGAACCCCTGGTGCGCAAAGGAGTGGTGGAATTTATCCGGAACCTGCATCAAGTGCAGGGACTCCAGGAAGTGTGCCTCACCACCAACGGGGTGCTTCTTCATGAATTGGCCCCGGTCCTCCATGCCGCAGGTTTGCGCCGCCTCAACCTGAGCCTGGACACCCTGAAACGGGAGCGCTACCAAAAACTCACCGGCCACGATAATTTCCTGGAGGTGCTTTCCGGGTTGGAGCAAGCCGCGTCCCTGGGTTTTCATCCCCTCAAGATTAATTGCGTGGTGCTGAAGGATTTAAACGACGATGAACTGCTTGATTTTGCCCTCCTAGCCAAGGAACGCCCCTTCCAGGTGCGGTTCATCGAATTCATGCCCACCGTGTCCCGCCGGAAATGGGCCCGCCACTTTCTCCCCATGGCCGAAGTGCGCCGTCGCCTGGCCGGGCTGGGGGAAGGGAAGCCTGTAAACCGGCAAACCTGCGCAGGTCCGGCCCGGATTTTCCGCTTCCCCGGATTTAAGGGGGAGCTGGGTTTCATCAGCGCCATCAGCGAACATCATTGCCCGGAGTGCAACCGCCTCCGCCTTACTGCCGCGGGCCGCCTGCGTCCCTGCCTTTTCGGCGCGGCGGAGCTGGATCTGAAAGGACCTTTGCGGCAAGGCGCGGATGACGCGTTCCTGGGACGTCTCTTTCAGGAAGCCGTTAATCTTAAAGCCTGGAAGCCGAAATTCAGCGATCCGGACACCCTCCATCCCTGTCGCCAGATGGTGAGCATCGGCGGCTGATCCCCGGGAAAAAAATCTAACTATTTATCTAAGCTAAGGTCTATAATAAAAAAATTATCCTTGGCGCTCTTTGCGTTTTTGCGTGAAAAATAATTTCTCACGCAAAGACGCAAAGGCGCAAAGACACGAACAGGAGCGATAACGCCAGCATGAAACTTAGCATTGTGATCCCGGTTTACAACGAAAAAGACACTATGGAGGAGATCTTCCGACTGGTCCAGGAGACCCCTTACGACAAGGAGATCATCGCCGTGGACGACGCCTCGGTCGACGGCTCCCGGGACATCATGGCCCGGCTGGTGGAGAAATATGACAATGTCCGGGCTTTTTACCATGACCACAACCAGGGCAAGGGTGCGGCCCTACGCACCGGCTTCGCCCAGGTGACCGGCGACGTGGTGATTATCCAGGACGCGGACCTGGAATACCGCCCCGCGGATTATCCGGCCTTGCTGGCCCCCATTGAAGAGGACGTGGCCGACGTGGTTTACGGCAGCCGACTCATCGGCGGCCGGCCCCACCGGGTCCTGTTTTTCTGGCACTATATGGGCAACAAAATGGTCACCACCCTGTCCAATATGTTCACCAACCTCAACCTCTCGGACATGGAAGTGGGCTATAAGGTCTTCAAGGCCGAAGTTTTGAAAGACATTATCATCAAATCCAACCGTTTCGGGGTGGAACCGGAGCTCACCGCCAAGATCGCTAAAAAGCGCTGGCGCATCTACGAAGTGCCTATTCAATACCATGGCCGGGACTACGCGCACGGCAAGAAGATCACCTGGCGGGACGGCATCGCCGCGGTGATGCATATTATCCGCTTCCGTTTTTGGGATTAATAAATGGTAAAAAGAGGAAAAGGGGAAAAGGGAAAGGAAATGAAAACCTATCAATTTTCCGTCCTTTCTTCTATTCTGCACTTTTCCTCTTACCCTCTTTCCCTTTTCCCCTTTTCCCCCTCTCACCCGTAATGAAACTCACGAATAACTGGCGACGCTGGTTCTTTTGGCTTTTCTCCTGCCTTTGGGCCGGACAAATTATCTGGCTGGGCTGGTATTTCGCGCCGGAAGTCCGTGACCTGGCCTGGAGGCTGGCCAGCCAGCGCACCGGCGCGGCCATCCGCCAGGAAGATTCTTATTACCGGTGGCTTCAGGCCCTGGCGGAAATAATCCCCCTCCGGGACACCTATATTTTTCTGGATAATTATGAGGCGGGCAAAGAGATTGAGGCCCGCTACCATCTCACCCCCCGGCGGCATGAGTTGCTGCCCCCGACCGTGCCCCCAAGTTTTTTGTTCTATACCGTGCGCCAGACAAGGGCCACCTATCTGATTATCCGGGAGGGAGATAAGCCCTGGGAGAGCATCGACGCGGTGAAGGAATCCCCGGCTTTTCAACTGTTGGCCATTCCCGGCCCAGGCCTAGTTTTTCGAGTGGACTATTCGCGGCTGGCGGGAAGATTCTATGATTGAGCCGGTTTTCCTGGTCCTCAGCCTTATTCTGGGCCTGGCAAGCGTCTTTCTCCTGGGCTATGCCGGTTTTGCGCTATTGGTCCCCAATCCCCAGGAATTTCGGCGACTGGAGAGGTTCAGCCTCAGCTTCGGCATCGGCGCCACCCTGCTCACCCTGTGGATGCTGCTGCTTTCCTGGTTGGGCCGCTCCTTCGGATTGGCCCTGGCTATGGCCCCTCCCCTGGTTTTGTGCGGGGGGGCGCTGGTGATCAAAAAGATGGTTAGGATAAAGGGCAAGGGTTCTGAGACCGCCCCCCCCTCCCCTGCTCCACTTCCTCCAACCCCTTATACGGCTTGGGATTGGCTCTTTCTAAGCCTGCTGGCCGCGCTTTTCCTGTTCGCCACCTGCCGGGCCGTCCTTTACCCCATGTGGGCCTGGGACGCCATCGCTACCTGGGGCTGCAAAGCCAAGGTCTTTTATCAGAGCGGGGGAGTGGATCTGATCTGCATCGATGCCCACAATTACTACCCCAATCTGGTGCCCTTGCTCTTAAGCTACCTATACTTCTGCCTGGGCCGGGTGAACGACCACCTGGCCCAGGGGCTTTTTCCGTTGTGGGGGGCTCTGCTTCTGTCTCTGCTCTATTCTTTGTTGCGGAGACTGCATTTTAGCCGCACCCAGGCCCTAGGGGTCACCGCTTTCCTGGCTTTAAACGGCACGGTTTTCATCGTCCATCTCTATATTGCCTACGCGGACCTGCCTCTGGCTTACTTCGCCCTGGCTGCCGCGGGCCTTTGCTACCTCTGGCTCACCCCGGCCGCGCCCCGGGGGAGCCTTCCCCTGGCGGCCTCCTTTTTTGCGGGCCTGGCCTGGTGCAAATACGAAGGCCCGCCTCTGGCCGGGACCGTGCTCCTGGCCGCGGCCCTGACCCTGATTTGGCTCCGCCCTCCGGACCTCAAAGGCCGTCTCCTGAAGTTGGGAATCCCTATTTTAGGGCTGATAGCGGGCTATCTTCCCTGGCGCGTGTTTGCAGCCATACAACACCTGGAGATGGGCGCGGACCATGTCCAGAGCCTTTATCCCCGCCAGTTCCTGGAGGCGGCCTCTTATCTCCTCGCGGCTTTGTTCGATCCTTTTTACTTCGGTTTTCTCTGGCCCGCGCTGGTCCTGGCCCTGGTTTTTGGCAGCCGCGGCCTGTGGCGTTCGCCCCGTGTCTTCCTGGTCCTCTTTGTGGGCGGCAACCTCCTGGCCGTTTTGTTGGCCTACGGCGTGGCCCCCACTTCCGCGGAGGAATTTCCCAGCTACGTCCGGGCCACGTTGGACCGGCTGCTGCTGCATATCACACCGGTGGCCGCGCTGTTGATCGGGGAGGGGGTGAAGGAGTTGGGGGGAGAGCCAGAGACCTGAGGCAAACTTAAGGGGTGGGGGATAGGGGTTTGGGGGAGGGGCTACCAGCCCCTGGCCCCTCCCCCCAAAAAGTGCTTCTTTTTTAATAAACCGCGGTGGATTTGGCGCTGGTCATTTCCACGACGAGCCGCCCGGCCTTAATCAGTTCAACTCCCTGGATCAAGTCAGCCTGACTGATCTTGCGCTCCTCGAGGCAGGGAATTCAGGCCAGGAGCTTGCCGCCGTTGGCCACATAGCTGTCCACCAGGGTCTTTAAAGGGGTGAGGCCGGGATACGTCACTTTTTCGGCATACCCCTTTTGGCCGATGTAGACTCCGTTCGCCTGCAGCACCACCACGGCTTCCACGTCCATGGACTGGGCCGCGTTGGCCAGCAACAGGGGAAAGATGGCCCTCTCCGGGTCCTCTCCCGCGTGGGTGGCGACCAAAACAATTTTTTCCTTCTCCTCCGCCATTTTAGCCTCCTCTTTGATGGGTTATAACTGCCGGGGCCGGGGGCCAGCGCCTGTACCCTGCCCTTGAGACCGGTTTTCGGTCAAAAATTTTTTATTTCACGCAAAGGCGCAAAGACGCAAAGAAGGACGCAAGATCATTAACAAAAATATATCTTGCGCCTTGGCGTCTTGGCGTGAGGTATTCTTCATTCCATATACCGCCCCACCACGCTGGCCAGGTCTTCCGCGGGCAGGCCCGCCTTAAGCAGGTTGGCCAGGCATATGGGGCAAAAGGTGACCACCGGGGCGTTGCAACTTTTAAGCTCCGCGGCTCGCCGCCCCAGAATTTCTCTATTCAAGGCCGGGGAGACCGACTCCGCAGGGCCGCCGCAGCAGGAAGTGAATTCGCCGCAATTACGCACCTCCACGTATTCCTGGCCCAGTCCCTCAAGCACCCAGCGGGGCCCCTCCGAGAGTTTCAGGTAGCGGCCGTAAAAACAAGGGTCATGGATCGTCACCGGCGGTTTGCCGTTGCCGGGCCGGTCGCCATTTGTCCGGAGCAGCGCGAAATAAGGAGTTACTTCGAAGCTGATCCCAGTATATTTCGGATAAAGCTCTTTCAGGGCATAGGTGGTATGGGGATCCACGGTGATGATTTTTTCGACGCCATGCTGTTCCAGAGCTTTGGCTACAAACTTGGAGTGTTCCACAAACCCTTCCTGATCCCCCAGATCAAAGAGCAAGATGCCGCTGTAGAAGTCCATCTCCGGGTGATAGAAAAAACCTGCTCCGGATTTTCGCAAGACCTGGCAGATGGAGTGAAGAATACCATTGTATTTCTTCTTTTCAGCCCCGGAAGCCAGGATAGAAAGCCCCCGGCCTAGCAGGAAAGCAGGGAGAAAACGCCCAAGGCGTAGATAGTCGGCCCAACGGCTGTCCTCCAGGCGCTCCAGGTATCGGTTGGTGGCATTGATATAGGGAATGGCCTGGTACATCAGGCCGGTAAACAGCAGCGCGTCCCCTGCCCGCCGGGTGAAGCCGCCGGCATCCTGCCACCAGGTGTTGAAATTAGAATTGGGCACTGCGAAAGGATTGCGGGTTTTCCTTACATTAGCAGCCAGGAGGTTGATGATGTCTTGGGGGTTAAACATCCTAAGCCCTCCTGGATTGCGCCACCACATAGCGGCGTAGCCCTAGAATGAGTTCCCCGGGGTTGGCCTGGCGGGGACAGGTCCGGGTGCAGAGGCCGCAGTGGAGACAGCGCCAGAGGTCCTGGGCCTGCTCCAGAATTTTTTGCCTGGCCCCCACCTGGACGTAGCGGATCATTTTTCGGGGAAAATGCTCAAAGAGCAGGGGGCAGATGGCCGCGCAATTGCCACAGTTGAAGCACTCCAGCGCGGTGTCCACCCCGTAGGCTTTGAGTTCTTGAGCAAAATCAAGATTTACCAGGGCCATGTCCGGTCCCTTAGCCTGGTATCCATCGTTTTGATCCCAAAAACCACATGCCCATCCTTCAACCGAGGTTTTCTAAAACACTGTTTTAAAGTCCCCCTTTCCTAAAGGGGGATTTAGGGGGATTTTCAAATGCTTATAAAATCCCCCCGTCCCCCTTTAGAAAAGGGGGAGAAATTGCTTCCAAATAGTACTAGTCGGCAAGGCCCGGCGCATGCTCCTCAGCCTTAAGCTGGCCCAGGCGGTAACGGTAATAGCTCCCGGCCTTGGGCCTTTCCAGGATTTCTCCATATTTCTTCAAAGAGGCCACGTACCATAGGACCTCGGTCACCGGCAGCCCCGTGGCCGCGGCCAACTCGGGAACCGTCAGCTCCGCGTCCTTAAGGTTTGCCCTGATAGCTTTCAGCGCCAGGCGCTGTTCTTTTATGCGGCTGGCAGCCGCGGCGATTTGCTCTTTCCGGGCCGCCCGTAGTTTTTTCAGGGCCTCTTTTTTGGGTTCTATTTCAACTGATGTTTCCGGCATCAACAAACCTCATGAGAAAGATTCTACGGTTGCGGTTCGCAAATTGCCTTTCGAATTTTAATCATGGTCTGAACTAGGGTTTTAAGTCCCCCTTTTTTAAAGGAGGATTTAGGGGGATTTTTACATACTTATGCTCCTTCCAAGTGCTCATCAGAAACAATCATGTCCACCATGGATTCAAACTGCTTCAAGGTCCAGCCCTGGACGTTGATAGCGTTTTCCGGGCAGACTGCGACGCAGGCGCCGCAGCCAATACACAAGGCCGGGTTGACCTGGGCCCGCCTGACCTTTTGTCCCTCTACCTCCATGTCCACCAGACTCAAAGCCCCATCCGCCAAGCAGGCATCAACGCAGGCCCCCGCGCCCACACACTTGCTTAAATCCACCTCGGCCACTAAGGGGTCCAGTTCCACATAGCCCCGGGTGAGAATGGCCGCGGCCTTCACCGCGGCCGCGCCCGCAGCCGCGCAGGTCTCCCCCACGTCAAAGGGAGCCTGGCAGGTACCGGCCAGAAAAATCCCGGCCACGGACATTTCCACAGGCCGCAGCTTGGGGTGGACTTCCTGGAGGAAACGGTCTGCGCCCACCGGTATCTTCATCTTCTCCACCAGATCGGCGATGTTGTTGGGCTCCTGGCCCACAGCCAGCACCACCAGGTCCACCGGCACTTCCAGTTCCTCCCCAAAGCTGAGAACGTCTTTCACTTTAACCAACAATAGGGGCCCTTTGGGGTCGGGATTCTTCAGGAGCTGCGGCTCCTCCCCGGCTTCGAAACGGAAAAACACCGCCTGATTACGAGATAGCCTGGTATAGAGTTCCTCCTGGCCCCGACCGTAGGTGCGGATATCCCGGTAAAAATCAAAGACCCTGGTCCGGGGGTATTGCTCCCGGATCAAGTTGGCCGCATAAAGCGCAGAAGTGCAGCAGGTGCGGGAGCAGTACTCGTTCAGATAGCCGCCTTCGTTTTCCTCATGGATGCCCGGAATCTGGCGGCTGCCCACGCAGTGAATCAGGGCCAGGCTGCGGATGGGCCACCCATTGCGTGTCAGGGTGTCACCTTCCTTTTTTCCTTCGGCCAGCACGCGGGTGAATTCCGGCAGGGTAACCACTTCAGGAAATTCCCGGTAACCGTATTCTCCCCGGCGGGGCCGGTAGGGTTTCATGCCGGTGGCCAGAATGATGACCCCGGCCTCCAGGTCGATTTCCTCCCGGCTTTCGGGGATGGCCGCGGGCATGACGCCCACAAAAGGCACGTATTCTCCCAAACCCACACCCGATTGGCTCAAAAGTTCCAGTTTATCTGAATATTCCTGACCTTCAGGAGGCTTCCGCGTCACTTTGAGCTTGAAATTGCCGATATAGCCCTCAAAACCCTCCACCTGGGCGCAGCTATAAACCTTAATAGCCGGGTGTTTGAGCACCGCGTCCGTGAGTTCGCCGATGACCTCAGCCGCGGTTTCGCCGAAAGGCGCCAAGCGGTGCAACTGGGCCACCTGCCCCCACAGGAAAGGGCTTTTCTCCACCAGGACCACGGCCTGGCCCCTTTCCGCCAGGTCCAGGGCGCTTTTAAGCCCGGCCACGCCGCCGCCGATGACCACTGCTCTAAGCGTAACCTCCACCCGGATGGGGTCCAAGGGTTTTAGCTTTCCCGCCTTGGCCGCAGCCGCGGCCACCAGGCGGGTGGCCTTCGCGGTGGCCTCCGGGCCGTGGTGCACCCAACTCACCTGCTCCCGGACGTTGGCTTGCTCATAGACGTAAGGGTTGGCCCCGGCCCGGGCCATGACGTTACGAAAGGTGGTTTCATGGAGGCTGGGAGAGCAGGAGGCCACCACCACCTTATCCACCAGGCCGCTTTTCAGGTCTTCGATGATCATTTCCTGGCCGGGATCGGAACACATGAACATATGGTCCCGGGCCACCACCACCCCAGGGACATGGCGAGCTTGTTCGCAGACTTTTTGCACGTCCACCGCGTCGCTGATATTGCCGCCGCAATGGCAGACGTAGACGCCTACTTTGCCGTTTTCCGTTTTCCGTTTTACGTTTTCCGTACTGGACATATTAAGCCACTGATAAGACTATCTTTCTGACCCCTAATCCCTAACCCCTGTCTTTCCCTGCTCACTGCTCACTGCTTACTGTAAAGGTACCGCGACGTCTCCATGGCCGCGGCCCCTGCCTCCACGATGCTGTCCACGATATCCTTGGGTCCGGCCGCGGCCCCGGCCACGAAAACGCCTTCCAGATCAGTCAAGGTGGGGGCGGTCTTGGGCTTCATGGTTTTAATGAAATTGTCTCCACCGGTGGAGAGGGCGCAGCGGCCTTGGGGGTTCCAACCCGGCAGCAGGCCCAAAGAGAGCACCACCAGGTCGTGTTCCGCCACCTGCACCCCGCCCGCGGCTTCCTGAGATTCATACCGGACCTTGACCGCGCCGTTGTCGCCGGGGTCCAGGTAAGCCACTTTGCCTTTGACGAAATTCACCCCCATGGCCTGGGCGGTTTGGCAAAACTGCTCATAGCCTTTCCCGAAAGCCCGGATGTCAATATAGTAAACGGTGACGTCCACCAGGGGCAGCGCGCCAGATAGGAGCATGGCCTGCTTGATGGCGTACATGCAGCAGACCCGGGAGCAATATTCCACCCCCAGGCTCTGGTCCCGGGAGCCTGCGCATTGAATGAAGGCCACGGAATCCGGCTCCATACCATCCGAAGGCCTAAGGACACGGTTATAAGGGCCGTGGGGCGCGAGCAACCTTTCCATCTGCAAGGCTGTAATCACATTAGGTATTTTGGCTTGGCCATATTGGACCTTATCCTCCAAAGACAGCATCTCAAAACCGGTGGCGATTACCGCCGCGCCCGCGGACAGGCTGAATTCCTCCGGTTGCTCAAAATAATTAACGGCCTGGGTGGGGCAGACCTTCTCGCAGCGGCCGCACAAAATACAGTTTTCCATATCGATCAATGCTTTCTGGGGAATGGCGTTGGAAAAGGGAATGCGGATGGCTTTGCGCCCGGCAAAGCCTCCCTGCTCGGCATCGGGGACCAGCACCGGGCAATCGTATTCACACTGGCGGCAACCGATGCACTTCTCCACATCGACATACCGGGGGTTTTGTACGATCGCAGCCGCTAAATCGCCGTTTTGACGGGTGAGTGTCTGCAACTCACAATAAGTAAAAATTGTAATATTGGGATGGTGGGCCGCGGCCGCCATCTTGGGAGTGGTGATGCAACTGGAACAGTCCAGGGTGGGAAAGACCTTGGAGAGCCGGATCATTTTACCGCCGATGGTCGCGTCTTTTTCCACCACGGCCACCGCGAAATTCTGCTCCGCCAGATTGAGGGCCGCCTCCAGACCGGCGATGCCGCCGCCCAGAACCAGGGCGTCGAAGCGTCGATTTTGCCGGGAAATCATGCCAATCCTTCTTTAGACGGCTTAAGCCGCGCCGGCCGCGGCCCGCTGCTCGCTCCCCGGTGGGCCCAATTGCAAGACCAGGTCGTGCATCTGCTGCACTTCGTTTAAAAAGGCCCGGGTGCATACCGTACAGATGGCGGTGAGCCGCAGCCGCCGGATATCCAGGCCCCGCTCCTTCATCAGGGCGTAGACCCGGTCGATGCGCCGGGCCAGGGCCTCATAAGCCCCGTGATAGGGGGTTTCCGCGCCGCAGGACATGATGATGATCCCGGCAATGCCTTTGTCGAAGCAGTCCAGATAAAAATGCTCGGGGAAGAGCACTGCGGCCTTGACCCGCAGGATATAGGTGTTGGCCGGATAGCTCATGTGCCCCTGTCCCGTGGCGTCTGCGCCTGGGTAGCCGCAGGCCTCTTCGGCCAAAATCAGGATCTTCCCCGCGTCTTTCGCGGCCCCCATGCGACCTCCCGTTTATTTTTTCCGGGTCACGAAAATGCGGTCGTAACCATCCGCAGGCAGGGAGCCGATAAATTCGTGGCCCACTTTCTTGGCCCAAAGGGGAATATCCTCCTTGGTGCCGGGATCGCTGGAAAGCACCTCCAGGACTTCCCCCACCTTCACCTGGGCGATGGCCTTCTTGGCTTCCATCAGCGGCCCCGGGCAGGCGCTCCCCCGGCAATCCACCACTGCCGCGGGCTTGAGAGTGTTAAGATCGGTAGTCATAGTTTCACTCCTTTGAATTGTTGGTCCTAGCCCGGCAGCCGGGATAATCTGTGGCCTGATCAGTCAATGAACCGGGAGAGCATGTCGACGGCCTTGCCCAGTCTGACGAATTCCCCCTCGGTGTTTTGCTCCTTGGCGCCTTCGCCGTAACATTTGACCAGATAGACTTTCAAAATCAGGTTGCACACCGCTTTTAAGGCAGAGTGGGCGGCCCTGGCCTGGGTCAGAATCTGCTCACATTCCTTGTCCGCGTCGATCATGCCTTGCAGACCCCGGATCTGTCCCTCGATCTTTCTTAATCGGGA
>Ga0233421_10000024_pt1 | contig 79614 bp, 24 predicted proteins | sample Watercolumn_Mata_3_FD_182725 | JGI IMG/M metagenome (GOLD analysis project Ga0233421, IMG submission 182725) | Freshwater microbial communities from Lake Matano, South Sulawesi, Indonesia - Watercolumn_Matano_2014_107_MG | ecosystem: Environmental > Aquatic > Freshwater > Lake | place... | reverse complement strand
TTCCATGGGAATCCCTATTCATCAGTTTATTCGCTGGCTGTCTGATTATGATTTAAATAAGAGCCACCTGCTCTTGGTTATTGAAAAAAACCTATCTATAGAAAGAGTTCTGCTGGAGCGCTTCAATCCCGAAACCATTATCTCCCTTTCGCGGAAGTATAATCTTCCTCCGTATCTATTGAGGCGGATTCTAATTACTACGCCGTTAGATTCCCTATCTTCAAAGGTTAGTTGGTTAAGGAGCGAAATATCTGGATTCTATGGCACCGGCGTATCCCGCTCTAAGGCAGCGGCTATGGTTGTTGAGCACGGGAATACGGATGCGGAGATCCTGCCCATTCTTGAATATGGCAAAGAGCTCGGCTTGAGCGTGCCGGCAACCCTGAATTTATTAAAAAATAGGCCTAAATCAGATAACCCTTTAAGCGATGATTTTACGGCTTTAGAGCAGAAAATCAGGGGCATGGCGGATAGGTATCAACATAAAGCAAGGGATATTATTGCAAGGTTGTACGAGATAGAATTGTTATTTGATTCTAAAGGGTTACTTGCCAAGGCGCAGGATATCCTCTGGGGTAACATTATATGTTTAGAGAAGGAAAAACCGGCAGAAACCGGCTTGCGCAGCTTGAGGCAGAAAGAGTTTTATCTTCTCCGCGTGGCGCTGGATACGGTTGAGAAACTTGATGGCACTAGGGTTATTTACGCTAAAGGTAAACGCGAAAAGAACTTTTATAAGCCGGCCCGGGATAATCCGGAGCTCCAGCAGTTGCTGCGAAGGATTCAGCTTCATTACCAGGAGTTATTCACTGAGAGCCGCCGGGTCCAACGCCGTTTTCAGTGCGTTATGGTGTTATTCAAAGACTTGCTCGATGTTCGTAAGGATACGGCATTGAGAGAGCGCAATAGGATTTATGGCAAGGCTGCTGATTTGCCGGCTTTTATCCGGGCAGATAAAAAATGGAAAATGTTTGTAGAGGGCAGCGGCCGCAATGAATTGTATTTTAAATATTTAGACTTATGGGTGCAGCAGGCAGTGTCCCTTTTGACAAAAGAAGAGCTAAAAAACGGCATTGATTATACGCAAACCCGGCAGCTGGCAGAGGAGCTTGGCTTCTTATTAATGCCGCGCGAGTTGCAAGAAGGGCCTGCCGCATTAAAGAATTTACTGAAAAAAGAAATTTTAGACAGACCGAATGGGCTGTACCATACTTTTTGCCTGATGGCCTATCCTGAGGATTATTTTGTCTTTCCGAATGACAGCCGCGCCAAATACATCGGTTTCTACCGCCTCAAGGCCTTAATAGAAAATTTTTCTTACGAAACTTTAAAGGAATATCTCAAAATGGATGCAGCATGGCTTCGCTTATTAGCTGAATTTACTAAGAAAGCGTGGCATCAGTATGATTATTTTGACCGTTACCTATTGTCAAAGATTTACCCCAACAATAATTTCAGCAGGTCTAGTTCGCCGGTGGTAGCGTCTAAAGCGGAATTCACTGCTCAAATGCTGCATCAGAGCGGTTTGACGTTCCAAAATGTAGGGAGACACCAAGAGGCGCTGAAGTGTTTTAATACAGTGCATAGCTTAATTAAGGATAATGCGCAAGAGGAACAACTGGACGAACAGATAGTAGAGGCTCAATTAGAGCGAGCAATAGGTTATCTAAACGAAGCGCTCAGCATAAAACTCAATAAAGCTGAGGAGAGAGACCGCGTATATGGCGTTGCGCACTATAATCTGGGCATGGTCTACTATTATAGAACCGAGTATGCTGATGCCTGTGAGAATTTTCGTAGAGCGCTGGATTACCCTCAAGAGACAGTAAACAGGGCAAGGATACGGGTATTGTTAGGTACCTGCCTTGAAAACTTAAATATACTGGATGGTCCGCAAGGAGCTGTTTCAATATTGGAGGAAGCAAGGAGCGATGCCGAGAAAGAACAACCTGCTTTTGTTATCCAGCTATACCATAGTTTAGGCAGGGCATATCAAAAGAAAGAAGATTATCACTTGGCAGAAGAGGCCCTTAAGCAGGCATTGGCTATAGCTGAGCAGCATAAGTTGGAATATCTTCTGCCGGAAATCCTTTATGATATGGAGTTGTTATCAAAGAAGGTGAAGCCTATTACAATAGAAGAGGCAGCTGAGGAATTAATCGCAGCAGTTTTTTCGACACCAAGGGATGAAATGTTTGATAGTGAGCTTTTACTCCGGGAAATAGAAGAGTCAAGAAATATGGCAGAGCAGCAATTCAATACAGCTGTCCGTAAGGCAGGATTAGAGCGCTACCAGCTGCCATCTTATCTGCAGCCCAAACTGATTGTAGAGAATCCGGATGCCGCGTTTGTTTTAGAATATGGGAAAAAGGGAAAGCGAAAGATTAAAATTTACGGTATCACCCCCCTCTTTGAAGGCCTTTCTCAGCGTGATTCAAATTTTGCCTTTGGCTGGAAGAATATAAAGGAGACTGTGAAAAGCAGTAGCTACGGAGCAGATGAATCAGAATTATTACACAGCATCGGTTTAGTCCAGGAATCAGGGATATGCTATAAAGATAAAAAAGGAGGTAGGCACTTTTTATTTTATCAGCCACAGGATGATAGGATTTATATAGTAATAGTGGGCAAGGTCGGCGTAATGGATATTTATGAGATAGACAGTAAAGACAGGCGCGAGTATATCTTTTCCATAAAAGCAGGCCTGCGTTATTCATCTTTAAAGAGCATGGGGGCGGTATCCCTATTAAGAGGTAATGGTGTAAGGCAATGGTTGGAAAGAGAGATTAGGGACGATAATCAGCAACGGGAAGCGGAAAGGATTTTGTTTGCCCCACAGAGAGCTGTATTTTTCGATGCCAAAAATTACTGTTTTTACGTAGTTGATGAAAAGAACATGAATGTGGTGGTTATCAGCACAGGAGCCAGTTATCTTAAGACCCAAAGCCTTTTAACAGAACCGGGTGAATTTATTAATGAGAATAGCGACGTAACCTATCTCATAGATTACACGTTGAAAATTCCACAAGAATGCGATGGGAACGTATCTTCCAGCGCAGTGGAGTTTCTGGCGCTTATGGCTAAGGAACAGGGCGGTTGTCCCGCTGTCTCGAGTCCGCTTAAGACGCTTATCGCCTATCCGGTTGTTCTTCAACCCAATACCAGCGTTATATCTTGGCAATTTAATAATGCGCAACTCGCTGTCAAGCATATACATAACTTTAACAGAAAACAATTAGATATAGATGCGCAAGAGAAAAGTGTTGCCTATGTACTTATTTCCGAATTAAGGTTAGTATTCCGACAAGTCTTTTTGGCCTTTGAGGGCTTAAAAATAGTTCTCGGCGATTTTAAGTGCGCGGTGAAAATTACTACAGAGATGCGCTATCGCAGCCGCATACACCTGGCGTTACTAAAAGAAGATACGTCAGGTATGCCGATATTGTACCTTCATCCGATTATTTTTGCCTATATAGATTTACCTGTGCGCGAACAGGCTAAATGGCGAGCAGTTTCTGCTATGACATTATTTTATATTTTGGGAGCGCACCGCCAATTAAGCGGCTATTCCTTAAAAGAACGCCTGCGTTCATGGGCGCGGATACCGCACAGGTTTATGGAAGAGTATTGCCAGATTTATAAAGAGCAAGCGCATCTTAGCTTGCGGTGGTTGGCTGAGCAGTCGCGCTTTGTTAGCGCAAAAAAAGAATGGTTAAAATGGCTGCAGGAGATCGAGTGTGTTCTACAAAAAGAAAGGGCAGAGAGGTTTTTTATTAACGATGGGCAGATGTTTAAGGCAAGAAAGGCAAAAGTAGATGAACTGCAGCAGAGGTTAGATTTTCTAAATAGCCTCAAGGATAACGAAGAAGAGGCATTGCGGCAAGGGTTGGGCGATATGCAGTGGCTGGACGAGCTTTCTTATTGCCTTGCGCTGCGGTTTACTTTATTGAGCAGGGGCGCGGTAGATGAACGGTTTTCTAACTATGTGCTTGATATGATTGAAATCATCGCAAGAATTTTATCGCAAGAAAAGCGACTCTCCTGGCAACAGCAGATTATTATGAGGCAACAACTGAACCTGTATTTCTCTTTGAAGCACAGAAAGAATCTGCAGGATATGCGGGTAGCTGCTCAGGCAGATAAACAAGTGGCATATTTTGATGGCGTGCTGCTGAGATATTGTCCGACAGTGCGGATTTCTTACGAATCTTTAATGCTTATAGAAGAGGCTGCCCAGAATATTTACCAGGCATTAGAGAATATTTATGGGGATTTTGTTAGAGGAGACGCAGTTCTAAGAGCATTACTGAAAGAAATGGATAAGAATATAGCGGGCTTTTTAAAAGGCCGCGTTGATATGAGTAAATTAGAGGCGCAGAGCCAACGTTTATATAGAATTTATGCGCCGGTTAATTTTGATTATTGGCGTAACCGCGCGCAATTCCGAGTGGTCAGTAATTCTCTCAGCAGTTCGCCGCGCAGTGCCTCGCCGCTAATTTATCGCTCTCCCCTTGAGTCGGGTTCATATGCCATATACAGAGGATATTCTGAACTCTTTGGCTGTCCTTGTTCAATTGCGCCTGCGCATTATATGGTGGTTCCGGAATTTGAAACCTGGGTTAAGAAAGGGGCGATTAGGAGACCTTTTAATCTTTTTAGCTTTGATGAGCATCCGGATAATTGGCCATATAGGGGTAGGCTGGGGAATAATAATTGGGCAACCTATATGGTTAAGCAAGGGTATACTTTACATCCTTGGTGGATTACTCCTCTTGCCCTGCATTCAGTATATCCCGTGCATATTTTTGAACACAGGTACTTAAGCCATTCCGAGATAGCCGAATTACCAGCCCTTAAGAACCTAGGCGTGAGCATAGAATTTGATTACTATTCTTCTTATGACGAAAGGCGAAGTCTTGGGGAGGTAAAAGCAATGAGCCGTGATATTGCTGCAGCCTTTAGCCAAGAGCATAGGGCAATAAGTGCGTTGGCTTTAGTAACCGCGACCGAAGTCAGGGAGCGTGGTATTCCTCATTATACTCCCACTGAGCAGCAGAAGGATATCCTTCAGATACAGCTGGAAGAGTTTAAAATACGTATCACAGAAGAAGATATTCTTAGGGTAACCGCCGCCTCGCCGCTGGCAAACCCTTTGCACCCCCGCGGTGCAACTGGTTGGCGCGCCGCCTCGCCGCTGGCGGTTTCTAACAGCTTAAATTATAGACAGTTAGGAATTAACAGAGTGGCACGTGGGGGAACGTCCCCAATTACGCGGGAGGTTATTAAAGGCTACATAAATTTGTTAAGGAAGGACGTTATGCAGTATTTGAATAGTATATGGCTAAGCGTGGACAGGCAAATCAATGTCCAGGTGCCCCAACTGTTCAATGGGAACCCGTTGGGTTACATCGAGAATTTCTATCCCAAAGAGTCTTCCCTTTTTGTCAATATCTATCAGTATTCCATCGCGCAGCTTAAGCGTTTCCTTAACTTTGCCCGTCTGGAACTGAATATACAACGCATCTGCTTCCTGGTCAAATCTAATTTCCATAGGACTTTACACCTCCTTAAGCCAATAAGCAGTAATTATAACTATTTCCCCATTCAGTTTCTTATAAATGACCTCAAGCGTTTTAGCCCCAAAGCTTTTTCTGGCAATAAAACGCCCCTTAAAACTGGACAATATTTTGTTAGAGCGAATGACAGCATCTTCAATTTGCTTCTTGGAAAGCCCTCTTTGGCTTATTCTAAGATTAGCGTGCTTGGTATATATGAATATCACGACAATAAATATACCATTCCCCCTAGAAGATGTCAAGGCGATAAATTAATCGCCAACTTAGGACTAGAGGGAACTATTGTTCATAACTCTCCACTCCAGACTAACAAGGGCGCCTCGCCGCTGGCCACTTTGCACCCCTGGTGTGCAGAATTGGTTGCCGCCTCGCCGCTGAGTAATTTAACTCTTGATGAAAGAGAATCTTTTGTATTGGCTAATCTAATTGAACAAGGGATTATTGATAGGAGTGTCTATAAAGAAAAATCGGGGGAATATGAAGGTTTGATTCAAATAATACGCAATATTAAGAAAATATGGTTTGGCAGTGGAGAAATTAGTGAAATAAGGAAGTGGCATCAACATAAATATGTAAGGCCAGAAGGAGATTTTCTTAAGGACGCTAGCCGTCTTCTGGGATGGGCTAAAGAAGTGTTTGGTGAGGAAGCGGTAACAACATTATTTTCTAATTTTATTTTAAATCATGAAATCAAGGGATATCCACATGTTGTTATGGCAGGATTACTTGCTTTTCAATGGGACAAAGAAAGCATGGGATATTTTGTAAGCTTAATAGGAAAAAGCGAGCATAACGGCGCAGAGGTATGGGAGCATTTGTTAGGGCGATTAGAGAGCGAAGAGTGGTTTAGCGAAAGGGGTATAAAAATAGATGAGCCGAATAGAAATAGAATATTTATAGAAACCCTAAAAGAGCTAGCAAAGCAAAATAAAGACTTAAGCGTATTGGAAATACGAGAAATTGTATGTGATAAAATACAAGAGCAAAGTTCCTCAGCGCTGGCGCCTATCTACAAATTCAATAATTCAAAAGCTTTACTTGTTCCTTGGCAGGAAGTTGTTATGTATATCAGAATCCAGCCAGAACCTGTCACTGAGAACGAGAGGAATTTATTGGAAAACCAGCAAAGCGTAAGGCGAGAATTTGTGAGTCTTATGCATGAGTTAAGAAATGGCTTCGTGAATGAGATTGAAGATTTCAAGATTCGTTTACAGCAAATGAACAAAACTCTTTTGCTCGGCCAGAATGGCGAGACAATCTATATTCCTCGAACATTATGCGACAACCAGCCGAAATTAGAGGACATTAAGCTAATGTTCCCTTCATTGTGTATTAAGCAAGAATTAAATATGTACGAAGTTGTCCGTTTCATTGCAGGTAAGTTTATTGAACATGAGGAATTAGATGAGCGAATCAAGGTTATGAAAGAGAAGTTGCAATTGTTTTTAAGGCTCATTCCTAGGTTGAATACTTTGGAAGAAGTCACTTGTCACATATCGGAATTTTACATAAGTGCAATGGGTAGTGAACATTTCCCATTTGTTTTTGTGCGCGGCAACCAGTCATTATTTATGAATATGGTAAATGGGATGTTTAGGTTGCACGGTTTTAATGGTATTCAACACGGGGCGCTTGATTGTCTAGCTAAGAGTATTGAGCCAAAAAGATTTGAGGGAGAGTTGTTGCATTTGGTTAGAGAGACAAATGCTAATCCTGCCTTGAATTCAAGAAATAGTAGCAATGTTGACGCCTCGCCGCTTGCGCATAAAAATAATCCTGACCCCGTTTCCAGTTATTTGTCTTATTCCCGGAAAGTGGCAGCGGCTTCGGCCTTGGAGGCGAAACGTTGCTATTTTCGCTTTTATCATGTATCACCGGAATGGCAAAAGGCATTCAGGGGATGGTTAGATAGGGCGCTGTTAACTTCTCTCCTTCAGGAAAGCGGTTTTCCTGCCACAGATATTAAAACAATAAAAATAACATATATTTACTCTGATTTTATACGTTCGGGGTCTATTCAACAAAAAGACATCGTGGATTGGCTTATGCAGCGCTATCCCCGCGATGCGCAGAAAAACAAAGCTAAGGGAACCCGGGAACAATGGATGATATATAAGGCAGAGGCATTTGGCGCGTATAGAGTAGAGTTGCAATTAGGGCAGGGAGGAGTCCGGGATTATTTTCTTTGTATCAAGGAGGAGAAGAAAGAAAGCGCCCGCATCCCGGGGATTTTAAAGGGCGCCTTTGCTGAAACAAAGACAACGGTGAAGAAAGAGAGATTCTATGAATTAAGCGCGGGAGGAAAAGGGCAGAGAGCTTATACGTTAATGTTTTTTGATTGGCATCCTGATTTAAGCCTCCTCTACCGCTTTATGCGGGATAAGCACAGGCCTGCCCCTGTGCAGTCCGATGCAGATAGGGCAGTAAGCTTGAATATCCAGTGGAGCTATGCTTTGCAAAAGGGAGAACAGCAGAAATTATTAAAGCAGATGAGCATCCTTTTAAAAGAAACGGATTGCCCGGAGGCGCAAGGAACGATCGTAGGGAAGCTGCTAGAAATTATCAGGTGGATTCCCTACTGGCGTAAATACGCCGCAAATATATTAGCCAAGTTTAGCCGCAAGAAAAACAGTTTACCTGCTGCCGTCATATTATGGAGCTCATTGAAATATGACTTTGCAAATAAACAGCCGTTATTACGCGCCCTCCTTTCTCTTGATAATGAAGAGACAGGGGATTTATTTACCGCTTCTTTCTGTGAGGCGAATAAAGACAAGTATTTCCGGAAATACTTGATTGAAACCTTAGCCTCATATCCTGCCGTAGTCTTCTTATGGTCGCAGGAATTCAGTTGGAAGGATGTGCGGAGTATTTTTGGTGATTTAAAGGGCTCTTATGAAATTAAGGATGGTTCTATTTCCCCGCAAGAAAACCCCGCCGCCTCGCCGCTGGCAAACCCTTTGCACCCCCGCGGTGCAACTGGTGTGCGCAGCGCCTCGCCGCTGGCGGCCCAAGGATTTTTTAAACTCAATCGGTTACTGAAAGCCGCTTTCTATGGAAAAGAAGATGTAAAGAATGCCGCAAAAGAGAAAATACTATTCAAGCTGCAGGGTTTTATTGAAGGTATTGTCAATGAGTTTATACACAAGCATCCAGACTTGGCGCAAGAGAAAGAACATTTGGTTTCCGTTGCAATGTGTGGCGTAGAGCCTGGCGAAGGCGGACTCATGGGACTCATCAGCCGCATTAAACCAGAAAGCAAACCAGGATTTATCAGGTTAGCCTATAGCGTAATATATTCGACTCTAGAGGCAGAAAAACAACGACACTACGAAGCCGTAGATAATACCGAGAAGGAACGCGAATTATATCCCTATGTATTTCAGGCGCAATCAATTAGTATGAACGATATACTTGACGAAATTGCCGCCTCGCCGCTGGCGAAGAAAAATAGAACCGTCTCTATTTCTTCCACCAGTTATCTGAATAAAGATATTTGTTACGATGTGCAGATGAGAAGAGTTGGAAAGATTAATGTGCGTGTTTGTGAGAGTGGCGCTGTTCTTTCAAGAAGAGAATCAGCACGATTACCGATATCAATATTACTGATAATGTCGCCAATAGGGTTCCTGACATTTCAACCACCTTCCTTATCCGGCCGGACTCACAAGCCCGCTATGAATGATACAAAAAGGCCAATGATAATAGTTATTTTAATTGCCGTTGTAAAATTAATAAAATCAGCTGCCACTAAGCCTGCCAAGAGCACTTTGGAAAAATCAAGTAAGGTTTGTGAAAGCGCCTTGCGTTTACCTTCGGAGAATATATTCATAACTAAAAATAGTATAATCTTGTTCCGTTTCATTGTCAAGGAAATTTCCCCAAACATACCTACCGCCTCGCCGCTGACGCATTTGCACCCCTGGTGTGCAGAATTGGTTGCCGCTTCGCCGGTTACCCGGATATTTGGCCTGGTCGGTAAAACTACGAAGGCCGATGCCGCTCTTAACCCCGCACAAATAAATATTTTGTTACTATTAAGCCAAGGGAAGAATCCTCAAGAGGTAAGCGCCATATTAGGAATAAAGAAGAATACATTATTTTTCAACCTTTGGTCGGTGCGCAGGAAGCTGGGATTAGGACAAGAGAAAGGAGGTCTTCGGTTTATTGTCAGCCCGGTTATTAAAGCCGCAATAGAAAAAGGTTATTTATCCGACGTTAGCCCTAAATGCTTAAAGGAATTAGAGAGAAAAGAGGGGAATCCGCTTTCTCAGAGACAAAGGGAGATTCTTATAAATGCGGCTCAAGGGTTAAATGCAAGAGAGTTGTGTGAAGCGCATAAAACCACGCCATTGCGCTTAGAGAAACAATGGGGGGAGATTTACACAAAGCTGGGTTTAAGAGGATTAAGTATTTCACCAAAAGAAAAAAGAATGATGGCTATTCAGAGAGCAATAAAAAATAAGTGGATACCAAAAATAGTCATTAACCCATTGTCGACCTTTGACTGCGCTCTTCTTATCTTGGTAACCGAAGGCAAGAAGACGGCAGATATATCTGGCATAATAGGCTTAACTGCAGAACAAATAAGAGGGCGCTTTAAAGATATTTATGCAAAATTAGATATAGCCGGAGAATCGGGTAATGATAGATTCAGGACGCCGTTAAGAATAGAAGCCGCCAAGAGAGCTATGGATAGAGGCTGGATACCGCAAGTAACCTCTTTCCATAATGTTGAAAAGGCATCCAGAAATCCGCTCTCTGATAAGCAGCGGCGTTTTCTTGAAATTAGCCTTACAAAAGGCCTGTGCACTACAGAAATAAGAAGGCAGCTATCTGAAGAGTTGAACCTTGAGGGAAGGGCGATTGAGCGTTTGGTTACTCGGATGTATCAAAAGCTCGGTGTGCAAAAAAGATATACGAGAAAGGGCCGGGGCCTCATCCAGGCAATTAAAACAGCGATAAATAAAAATTATATTAGAAGCGAACCCTTGCTTATTATAAAATTCTACCAAAAGTACGCTGATATTGACCTCTCAGCGTTACTAAAAGTTGCGCTGGCGTTGCGGCATGAGGGTATGGAAGCGCAGATAGAACAGTATATATCCGTAGAGTTTGGGATAGGCCGGTGGATAGCTGAATTAGAAGATAGCCAAATCGCGGCATTATTGCATGAAATGCATCAGGAATGTTACAAAACAGCAGGGAATCTCGCAAACAAGAGCTATCCAGAGGCCGAAGCTATTGTCGCGCAGCTGTGCGGAGAGAAAAATAACGTAGCGTCTCTTGATAAGCAGGAGTTTCAAGAATTAAAATTAAGGTTATTAGAGATAGGGTGGATATGCGAAAGAGATGTTGCTGTAAGATACCTCAGATTGAAGAAATTCGCGATACAGGAAGTGCTCAATCAATACGGTCTCGCCCAGCGTAATAATGTAGGCAAATATCCGGGCAGCGGTAGAATTAAGACAGGCACGTCGGCTCCCCAGCCAGGCAGGGTTCAAGAAGGCCTGTCAACCTCTCTCAGTAGCTCGCCGCTTGGTTCCGCTTATCGTTTATCGATTCTCGATTATCATCCGAATCCCGAATTCCGAATCCCGAATCCCGAGACATCCGCCGCCTCGCCGCTGGCATTTGCGCTTCAGGCTTCAAGCTTTCAGTCATCAGCCACCAGTTTTAATTCAGCCAGTAGTTCAGTCTTTTGCGGGCTTAGGCAGTATCCCGATCCTTTGGGAGACTGGGAGGGGTTCTGGCATTACAATATAACCTCGTATAATTGCTTTGATGCCAGATACAGAAGGCTTGCTGATTTTCTCTTGGAAATGTTGCGTAAGCACATTAATTGCTCCGATGAAAGAGTGTTCGTATTGGATGTGGGTTCCGGGCGCAGGGCCTTGGTTAAACAGCTCGAATCTGAACTCGGTAGGGATAACGCGCACTTCATTAGCGCAGATTTCTCGCTTTATGAAAAACTTGATTTACTTATCAGCCTGATTCACAACCAATTAAAAGTATCAGATATAAACATGGCTTTGCATAAACACGTCATTGCTGACGGTATGATTATGCCGTTTCAAGAGGGAATATTTGATGCCATTATTTGTAACTTTGTTTTAGACTATCTTAACGACGATGAGAAGGCGCGTATGACCAGAGAAATGCAGCGGCTCCTTAAATGCCGCTCCCCCCTCATTTGCTTATTGCACCATCCTCTTTCGGCCCACTCAAAATATGCCTTTAAATTAAGAAGAGAAATAACGAGGGAAGGCAGGAGTATCTATGCCGATTTTAGCACTTTTAACTCCGAGGAGGAATTTGCCGGGTTTTTTGAGAAGTTAGGCTTCTTGACCAGCGAAATACTTGAACTAAATGACAGCTACGGAGATAGTAAAATAGCTTATGGAGGAGTGCTTCTTAGAAATGAGGGTTTCCCTTGTGCCTCTCCGCTGAACCCGCGCGAAAAAGAAATAAAATTTGGCGAGAGAATAATCTTAGAAAATACTCAAAAATACCTTGCTAAATACAGGGAGGATCCTTCTGATTTTCTTGATTTGCTTAGATGGCATGATTTCTTTGAGACATGCTGTTTATTTGTTTATTTCTTATGGGCTGAATTTGGTAGAGAAGTAGTAGATTTAGTATTTAAAGATTATGTAGATTTGTATGAGCACAGGCAAGAGCAGTGGGCATTAGGATATCTTGCTTTTACACCTTGGAGCAAAGAGGGGTTAAATGGTTTTATTCACACCTTAAAGCACGGAGAATTAGGCGCAGCCTTACAAATAGTTGAGAAAGAGGTTGCGAATTCTTCTTATCCGGGATATGAGGGAGTTAACAGAACTTTTGAGCAGCTTGCCAAGGGGTTTGTCGGAGGAGCGCCTGCTGCCTCGCCACTTTTATCACGGAAAGATTTATCCGGTGACTGGAGACAGCTTTTTACTGCGCAAGATAGCATGGCAGTATGGCCGGCAGGAAGATTTGCGTATGCAACGCCATTGTTAACGGGCATAAAGGTTGGCAATGTTATTTTCATGGACGCAATGAATAGTCAAGTTGCTTTAGAGGAGTTGTTTGCACATTGGCAGAGGAATGAGCTATGCAGGCAGATAGGATATTTTGTATCCGCCAGAAATTGGCTTTCGGTAGATTTGCCGTATCTTTCTGGCCTTAATATAGATGCATTTGAGCGTACTGCATATTTCCCTGAGGGCTGCGGTGGTTGCTCGGATTGGCAATATAATGTTAATCCCCTCTACGGCTTGGTGGCAGTAAGGTATAAAGATAACAAGATAGATGGTGATACAATTTATGCGCATAGAGGCACCGCCTCGCCGCTGGCAGATAAGGAAATTAGTGCCATATCCGATGTCTTAAACTTGCAGGTGCATACTTCTATTATTGATAGAGTCGTAAAGGTTGTTCCAACCCTTAGAGGAATTGATTTCGAAAATGATGATGCTGCACGCGCGCTCATTTACCGGCTGGATAATACCAATTCATTCTTTTTCAATTATCATCAGGTATTTTACCGCCTCGTTAAATTTTTACAGCTTGAAGAAAAACTGCAGGAAAAAGGCCTTATTTGTATTTTTCGGGATTCACATCTAGATAACAGCTGCCCCGAAGCATTCCGATACAGAGGGGATATAAAAGAGCTCATAGAATATGCTAAGAATTTAGGAGACACAAGCTTTCTGACGCCACTGTTTTATGATGGTTCTATAAAAACTATGATTTTTGTTATTCCGCCGGCCCAGGAGGAATTATTTAGTCAAGACGGAAAAATTGGGCAAAAAGGCTGGAAGAAGAAAACATATCTTGTTTCCAGTTATTATGAAACAGATAGCGAAGGCAAGCGCATACAGCGGATCTGGTTTGAATCTAGGTTATACAGCGCGTTATCTGGTTTATTATCGTTCATGAAGAAGACGTACGTATTGCTTGAGAAACCCAAGAAGATTATTTACTACTATACGCGAGAAGCTACGTTGCCTTATGTTTTAAGAAAAGTCATGGAAAAAGAAAGCGTCACCATAGAACAAGCCCAGAAAATGCTTATCGAAACGACAGATCTGGATGCATTTCCTGCGCAAAAGCCATTGTATCAATTCTTGGATTTAGTCACCGCTACAACTGAGGCTATTGATTATGGTAATCTTGACACTTATGCTTTGAGCCGGGATGCTATGGAGAATATGGGTCTGTCAAATATTTACAAATTTTTTGCGATGAGCTGCTATAACAAGGATTATACACCACCTAAGATTGTCAATGAACTTGTACAGCACATGGAAGATCTAGAAAGAGACAGATATGAAAGATGTTTTATAGGGCAAGATCGCACAATTTCCGCCTCGCCGCCTTCGGCGCAGGCGCAGTTACTAAATAGCCGTTTCGTAATTTTAAGAGTTGCGAGTAGTCCAGCTGTAGGGAAGCGTCCCCGTCCTTCGGATGAAGAGATTGCCGCGGCCTTGATAGACGCAGGTTTTGTCAGGTTTCGCGCAGCAAAAAATTTAGCCGTGCATAGAGATACATTAAGGTTCATAATGAAAAAGCGCGGTCTTTCGGTAGAAGATATCCGCCCTAGGCATGAAACAGGCATTATCAGGCAGGCATTAGAAAATTCTGCAGGCAATAAGGCTAGAGCAGCCAGAGAATTAGGCGTTAATGAAAGCACTTTGCGCGGAAGGATAAAGAGGTATGGGATTGCTGTAGGAGATATACTCGCAGCTGAAGAGGAGAAAGGAATAAAAGCCATTAACACCGCTTTAGAAAGTTGCGGTTACGTTGTAGCTCAGGCAGCAGCAAAATTAGCCGTATCCAAAGCCACCTTATTTAAAAAACTCAAGAGACACAATATTGATGTATCGGATAAAAGAAAAGAGAGCCGGCTTAAAGAAGAAGCAAGGGATAAAAGAAAAATTCTAGGCGCCTTAAAGGCGAATGCCGGCAATAAGAGCAGGGCTGCCAAAGCATTAGGGATTGAGCGGGGGACCTTGAGAAATAAAATAAAAAAATATGGCATAGATGTAGAAGCCATTATTGAAGAGGAGGAGAACAAAGAAAGAGAAAATCTCCTTGAGGCCTTGGATGAATCTGAATGGAAGATGAATTTGGCAGCAGTGGCGCTAGTAATGCCGCTGGGAACCTTAAAAGGAAAATTATTAAAGCACAAAATTAATACTGTGGCCGAGAGAAAGAAATATCAGGAAGCAAGGTTAAAGGGCGAGGTGATCTTCAGCAGGGTAATCTCTTATCTGGAGCTGTGGGTTAAGTTGCCAACGAAAGAATTTATTAACAATATAGATCGCCTCATAGAAAGGATAATCGCAAAGCAATGGACGGCTGAAAAAAGAATTGAGGTAGCCATAGCTTTACGCTTATACCAAATGGTACTATTCTGCAGTCCGGATTTTGTTTATTGGGTTATAGATGAGTTTTGCCGGGGAAAAAGCAAAGATAAATTGCGGCTTAGCGGCAAAGAATTTGAAGAATTAAACCAAAAATTGTCGGAAATCGGATGGAACTGCGAAAGGGATTTGGGAATGAGCTGTATCCGTTTGCATAGAATCAGCAAGGGCCAAGGCAATTTAACTTCAGTCATTAAGCGGTTAAATTATGATAGAGATAGCCGTTTAGAAATCGCCCTTACGTGCCTCATCAGTCAAGAATTTCCCGCAAGATTGCAAAAAGTGAGAGCGCTGATAAAACAGAAATTGGTTACCGCCTCGCCGCTGGAGTTCGAGAAGTTTTTAAATAAGATGCGTATAGCTGTTGGTAATATCATAATTGATAGTGAAAATGAGACTATTACAGTTAAGCAATGCACTTTTTGCGAGATTGGGAAATATAATGCTATAGGCTGGTTTCTCAGAATCCTTATGCCCCGGGGTGCCATTGAACAAGTATTTAATTTTTTTATTACAGAACTAGTCAATAGACAAGCGAGCGCTTTCAAGATTCCCTTTGAACTTTTAAAAGAATGGATTCAATTTATCGCCGACTATGAGCGTAAACCTGATTATGAGAAAAAGGTGGTTTGGAAAAAGATTCCGCTTGCAGACGCATTTATAAATAAGTGCGTCAAAGTAGATATCGGGAAAAGATTGCTATTTTGTCATTATTATAGCGACCAAAACGGCGCCTCGCCGCTGGCGAGGGATAAAAATATATATACCTCAGCTCTTATTGGCAAAGAGAGAGAAACTCTAATAAAAAGGCTTCTTAGTGAAAGAAATCATGCAGGGATACTTGCGATTTCAAATAGATTGGGCCTTGACATAAGAACTGTTGAATATGGGCTGCTTCATCCTTTATTTGTCGGTTTCGATATGGCGGGGAAGGGAATAATTAACGCTTTCGATGAAGATATTGTTGCCGTTAACGGCGGTGCTGGAGCTAGTATAGCCAGGTTTCTTCTTTTTACAAATGCCCCAAGAGCGTATTTTATAGAAACATCGGATATTTTATTAGACAAGTTAGAAAACGCACTTCAGCACTGGGATGGATTATTGGAAGACAGGCTTATAAAGGGTTATCTTGCAAGGCAATGGCGAAGTGGATTCGGAGATTCTTACAAAAAGAAGATGTATGATATTGAAGATAAAATTATCGCTGAGCTTAAATGCTTAGGCGTAAATAAATTTAATGAATCTGGGGTAGAAAATATAATAATATATAAAGAGGACGATGATTCAACAAGAATTGAGTTTGACTGGGCATACCATGGCAAAGACCGCAGAAGCTATTCTATAACCTATATCAAAACCGACATTACCGATGTCCGCGCTTATCCTAAGATATTAGACGATATTTTAAATAGAGGGATAGGCATATATTATCAAAAAGCAGGGTTTGATATAGGAGGGCGTTACGTTAGATTCTTGTATAAAATTGCTTCTAGTATAAAGGAAGGTGGTTATTTGGCTACCGAGGATAAAGCTAATGCTATAAAGATAGATAACCCTGATTCTCTTTTGCAAAGATGGGATTTAAACTATACAAAATCAGGGGAATTATGGACAAGGGAAATGAAGTTGTTCGCGGCGCTAATCAAAGAATTTGTTTGGCACGGCACGGTTAAAAGCGCGAAAATTAATGTAGATGCGCTCGATTCAAATGAGCTCATTAAAGAATGTCGCTATGGTGCAGTGGTAGATTTACGGCAAAGAAGCGTAGTTATTTCACCTTCTGTGTTTAGATGCGGCGCCTCGCCGCTGGAGCATAAAAATAATTCTGACCACGTTTTCGCGATGGGACGGGGGCAGGATGCCGTAAGTTTCATGCATGAGATAAAACATGTGGTAACCGTAGCCCCCTTTATTCTACCTGACACGTTAAAGAAACGTTATCCCGAGAAACAGCAATTAATAGAAGAAAATATGGCAACGTTTACTGGCTGCGTAGGTGCGCTTCGCGAGGTAGAGAAGGTAATCAATCAACAGATTAAGCCGTATATTGACCAGATAAAACAAGGCTTGGGAGTTGATAAGGGTTTTGATGCGGCTCTTATGGAGCTGAAAAAGAACCTGGAAGAAACAGAAAAGTTTGTTTTCCCCCTGGCAGCGATTATTCCCAAGGAAGAAGCAGGTAAAGAGCTCACGTTTGGCAAGAGTATGCAGTTTGTCATAAAGCATATTGTGGAAGCAAATATGGCGCTGCGCAACTTCCTGGTTTTTAAAGGCCATACAAGGAGACTGGGGAATGTCAGGGATGTTTTAGTTTCCCTGACAGAGGATTTTAAGTATATTTTGGAAGCAGAAGGGTTAAAATTTGACATCAGGATAAAGGATGTTGAGGCATTAGATAGAGAGGCGTTTACTTACTTTGAAATGTTAAAAGCAGGTTATCTTCAGATACTGCATAATGCTTTTGACTACAGAGACGATAGTAAAGGGGTCTTAGACATAGAAATGGAGGCTTATTTAGCGGGCGGAGATGTGGTTATCAAGATTAGCGATAATGGCAAGGGAGTGGCAGAGGGAGAGCTTAGGCGCATATTCCTCCCCAGAGGAACGCTAGAAAACAAACAGAAAAAGGGCTGGGGCGTCGGGCTCGCTACTCTTAAACACAACATTGAAGAAGTGGGGGGATTTATAGAAGCTTCTCATAATTCTAAAGGCGGCCTTAGCGTAAGCTTCGGCTTGCCTATTCAGCTGCTTCCCGATGCAGCAATGCCTGAAGCAATTATTGGCGCACCTGAGGCAATAGTCGTTTACGGGCCGTGGGGTTCAGGCGCAAGGGTGTTGAGCGTTTTGTTAGCGGCACGCTTGGGGTACTATTATGTTAATGCTGACTTTCTTACCCAGCTTTTGTTCTGCAAGATAATGGATGAGCAGCGCCCGTTCTTAGAAAACGCGGCAGAGGCCGCCAGATATGTGGAGAGTTTCTTAAAAGGCAACCGCATACAATTCCAGAAAGACGGCAGGGTAATCATTGAGGACGAAAAGGATATAACTAACCTCTTTGAAGAAGAATCAGAAGATTATTCTTACAGCAGCTTGTTCAGGGGCGCTGTCCATAAGAAAGTAAGGGATAATTTTGCGCAGTTCCTTAAATTCTTTTTCTCCGAAGGGGTGAGAAAAGGTTTAGGCAGTTACCTGCAGAGATTACAGGAGAGAGTGGTAAAGGAATACGGTTGGTGCGGATTAGTAATTAAGGATAGGCATCGGACATTGCTGGTTGGAAAAACTATGGCCTTTCGGCTTAAAGCCCCAAGCCAGGCCAGGGCAAGAAGGGCGCGCATTGAGGAGGAAGATTTGGGGCGCCTGGATGAATTAATAACAGGAAAAATGCTGGAATCAAAAGATCCGCAGGAAGAAGTTTATATTATTGATGCGGGCAATCAGCCGCTGCGCAAAATAAGGGATATGATTTTAGAGAAGATAAATTCAGCTAAGGAAGAAACTGCCATAGATAAGCCGTCTTTGGTCAGCGCTTGGGGCATAGGCCAGGAGCCGGAAATAAAAATAGAGGGGGATAGCCATAGCATAGTGCTGGGCGAGCGTTTTTATGCCTATGCCACAGTCAGACTGAGCCGCAATGTAACCATAAAGGAATTCCTTAGATGCGTGCGTGACGGAGATATCATTATCGGTATGTGGTCCAATATCAAGAAAAAATTGTATTCCCGCGAGGTGAGCGTGGTGGATATTTGGCGGGGAAGCGATAGGGGCGAAGATAAACAGTGGGATATCTCGCAGGGCAGAGAAAAGGGCAGTGGCGTTAGCGGAGATATCCTCAGGGTGCGCATTCCTGTGCATGCTGTCTTGCCCGGAGAGTTTGAGTTTGCCACATTTTTTACCCACGGCCTTTCTAAAGAAGAGGAATATAAATGGGCAACCGAGCCGCAGAAAAACGGCGAGATGACCGTAAAGAAGCCGGAATACCTAAAAGAAGAAGAGATGCAGAAGCGGTGCGCCGGGTTAAGAGAAACGTATTTAGAATCTGTTTCTCAGCCCAAGGAGAGTCTAAGGCACCTCTTGCTTTTGAGCTGGTATGCAAATATCAAAGAGGCTGCAAAAGAAGAGCTGCGCGGGCTTGCGGAATCAGATAGCCTTGAGGCGCGTAATATGCTGGCCAAAGATTTGCGCAATATTGACCTTGATGTTGCCTCTTTTGTAGTTACTTTGCTTTTATTAGATAAGGATAAAAAGGTAAGGAAGTATGCAAAAGAGGCGCAAGCCGCTATCAGGGACCGTTTTGTCTATCAGGAATTAGCGCACAATGTGCTCAACAGGGTGACGGCATTAGGGCTGGTGATTAGGATAGAGAAGTATTTAGAAAGGCGCGCGGCTGAAATGGAAATGCCGCTGTGCGTGCGCAGTGCGGAATTAAGAGAAAGAGAGAAGCAGCAGATAGAAATTGGCTATGAGATATGCGATTTATTGCGCAGGAAACTGCTGGAGATAGAAAAAGTCCTCTGGGAGAAAGATATCATAGAGGGAGGCGTATCTTACCGCTCAGAGGATATTTTATATTCTACTTTTGAGAAGATTGGCCGGCTGAATGCGCAAGTAAAAGAGTATCTGCGGGAAATAGAGAAGTATGCTGGTTATATATGCGGTGATGATGCTGTCAAAGATATAATGAGCAGTATGCATGAGGCAGTAAGAGAAATAGAAGAGATGCCACGCAAGATAAACGAATGTATCCGTTTCAACCCGCAGGATTTTGCGGTGGTTGAAATCGGCGCATTTATGCAGGAGGCAATAGCATTGAACCGCCAGAATGATATCGTATACAATTGCCAGTTGGATGAGCCGCGCTATGTCAGGGTACCGGGAAACTTTCAGGATGTAATAGCGCATTTCTTCCAGAATGCCCGGCAGGAAAGCGCTACGCGTATAGCAGTAGTGCTTGCAGAGGAAGGAAAAAGAGTCCGTATTACTATTAGCGATAACGGCAAAGGCATAGAGGCAAAGTACATTGCCTTTGTCTTCGCGCCATTTTTCTCTACGAGCAGGTCTTATCTTGGCTCCAATACCCTCTTTTGCACTGAAAGGGCTGTCCGCGCAGCCGGCGGGGACATTAGAGTGGAGAGCGCTCCCGGCAGAGGCACAACCTTTACTATTGAGCTGCCGTATGCTTCCAGCCCATTGTCCGCCTATCCTACGGGCATCTCCGCGAAGGGGGCTGTAGGCGTCCTTCACCGGCCGTTGGTTAGCCGTGCAAGTTCTGCAGAATTAGTTACCGCTTCGCCGCTGGCACAATCAAGCAGCGCCTCGCCGCTCAATTATAAAGAAGATAGAATCGGCACCAAGGGTTTACCGGATGAATTAACCATTAACGTTATTCATATGTTGCAGCTTCTTCCGTGGATAAAGCATGAAATAGCAAAGGCGGTCAGGCAGATTAGGATTATACTCGGTGTGACTATTAATGATATCGCATGGGGCCTACCCGAAAGCTTAAAAGATAAAGGAAAGAGCTTGATAGCTAATCTCGAAGAATTCAGCGATTTTATCATCGATATAGACTTTGCAGAGGCAGATGAGACAAAATTTGATTTGACGAAGAAACTTTTCCAAGAAGCTCCGATAAGGGTCGGAGAACTTAAAACAGCTTTTAAGAGTTTTAGGAACGATGTGTGGCCATTAAATTTATCGCGCGCAACTACATATGCATGGGTGGATTACGTGAATGAGAGAGTAGATCGCTCTTTAAGTATTTTTAGTAAGGAATTAGAAGATACGCTTGCGATTTTTATAGTTCAGGATGATTATACGGAAATAAATATTAATGCGCTTATTAAAGAGAGAATCAAATTTATGTATAGCTACTATAATTTGTATGTATATGCTGAAAAACATTATGATTACCGCTATAACTACAGAAAATTCATGCCCGAAGTAAAAGAAGACATCCATCCCGATTTATTATATATAAAAGGATTACCGCATCAGATAGTGCAACTACTTGACCTTTTGCTTATTAGAGTATTTGACTCTACCGAGGATCGGGAGGGTGCTCTGATAGAAATAAAGGCGAGTCTTGATGCTGAAAAGAGAGATGTTGCAATCTTAATCAAAGATAATGGAGTTATTGTAAGAGACAGGCTTCAAGAGGCCATTTGTAAATATGTAAGTTCAGAGCTTAGAGAAACGAACGTAAGTCTTGATATCATAGATTATCTGGTAAGAAGGCAAGGCGGCGCTATTGAAATAAAATATGAGCCAGATAAAGGCACTATATATACAATACGAATTCCTGTTAGCTTGCCTTTTCATGAATCCGTCAGGTTATCAGGTAACCACATTGATGACAATGGAGCCTCGCCTCTGGCATTTAGACAGGTTAAACATGCTAGAGATATCTTCAGAAACGGAATTGTAGTAGTAGATTTTGGCTGTGGAGGTCCCTCTTGGGGATTAGGGATTATAGGTGAATATGGTATTAGAAGATATATTGGAATAGAGGATAATCCGCAACTCGTTAAAGAATCCAATAGTTTTATCTCGTCATCTTTCCCTGGCGTGGCAGGTTTAATTACTATAGTTCAGGGAAATTATTTAATACCCTTACCTTCATTGAAAGAAAAAGCGGACATCGTTACCTTACACACTCCAAAAGTTAATCCATCTTATCTTAATCTATTAGAATCAGGGGAGGTTACAGCTGCCATGTATCAAGTGCTTAGACCGAACGGATTGGCTATAATCTTTGCCGAGTCTTACTTTTATGACCAAAATGATGAACCCAGATTAGATAGTCAATCTAGGCCATATTTTAGGAAAGCATTAGAACAGACGTTCGGTCCGAATAATGTTATTGAGTTTGAAGATGCGCCTGTCGGTTATATGTTTACTGAAAGAAATTATTTCCCTTTGCAGATGATGTATGTTAAAGAGGAGCAGAAAGTATTTTTTATGGCGCATAAACCTCAATTAGCAGAAATAGGCAAGCCCGCCGCCTCGCCGCTGGTGCAGAGGCAGTTTTATCAAAGCTCACTATATAAAAGTAAAGAATACAAAAATCATCTTAATGAGAAGCTCGGCTCGAGCCCTCTTCAGTTCCCTCGGCTTTTTAAGAAAGAAAGTATTCCTAAGAAGATTCATATCTCTTATTTCGATTTAAATAATTCGAGATTACGTCGCGAGGCGGATTTTGTAAGCTTATGTAAGTATTTTGCTCCGCTATTAATCAACATAATGAATGATATCTTTAAAGGATGGAAATTATCTTTTATATTGTACCCACCTCTTTCTTATTATATCTCACTTTTTATCTCAAAGATTTTAACTTCATTTGGGGTTTTAGCTCTGGCAACGCGTGATCTAGCAAAGTTCGTTGATAATAACTCTGCCATAAGAGAGGAGTTGATAAGACAGTGCGTAAGAGATATTCGTGAATCCGCAAAAACAATAGAGGTCTTGCAAGTCGGCAATGAGGATGGGCGTGAATCGGTGATATATCCACTTAAGCCCACTCGAGTTGTTCCTAAAGCAGTTTCGTTTAGTTGGAGAGGGGGTATTTATGTGTATCTTAAGGAGCCTCGGCTCAAGAGGTTGCTGGTGCCTGTCTTTTGTCCATTACCGGCTTGGATTTCTCCTTTAAACACCTGGAGGCCATTGAAAGATATAGTAAGAGAAAAAATGTTACTTTGGATAAGAAAATCAATGGAACCTTCCTTGCCTACACCAGAACCAGCTACGCATTTCTTGCCTCACATCGTTAAAGCGCAAAAGATGAGCTTTGTGGTAGGAAGCGGGATTGTACAGTTCGATCACTCAGGAGCTGATGACCTTACGAGCTATAAAAATAGCGCTTCGCCGCTGGGGCAAATCAGGAGTTTGGAGGAAGCGCGTGAGTATATGAAGCAATGGCGCGGATTAAAGAAAGAAGAAAGCAATCCCGGAGAAGAAATGTATGCATACCGGATTTCTGGTAATGCGATTAAGCCGCATAAATTATGGATTGCCCGGGCAGGAGGCCTTATTATTTATGAGGTGTTCTGCGCTCGGGATAAAGCAGTAGGGCCGCTATATGCATTAAGCGTAGCAAGCCCCCTGCTTGGGCATAAATACGCCGAAAGGCAGCCTTATCTTAGCGGAACAGGAAAGGTGGTTTTGGCAGGTTTCGGGAAATTATTCCAAGCCCATATTGCTATTGGGATAACCGAAGTTGAGGTCGGCGGGTTAAATATCCTGTTGCATTGCGGCAGGGTTGCGGAGATAGAGGAGTATTTGGCAGAAAAACTGCGCCTTGCGGAGGGCGAGAGAAAATTACTTAGAGCAGCAGCTCTGTTGCATGACTGGGGCAAATGCTGCACCGCTGAATTCTTGCGCAGGGTTAATTATCCGGGTGTAACGCCGGAAGAAATTTTGAATGATGTTAAAGGAAATCATGTGGGTTATTCCCTTGAAATATATGACAGGCAAACCAATATAAATATGGATGGTTTCTCCGTAGGAGAAAGATTAGCCGTTAGAGAACTGATTGCCTGCCATCATATGCCCGGCAGTGTTAAAGAGGAATTGAAATTACTGGCGCAGATTTTGGCAGTAGCGGACTGGATAGAGGCATATCTTTCTTCCTCCAGGGGATACCGCCTCCTGGCGCGCAGTATCAGGGATATCGCGGATATTCCGTCGGAACTGCGTAAGTACGCAAGGGAGAAAAATTTCAAGCTTGACCGGAGGTTATCTTGTGCCGCCAAAAGCATAATAAAGGAGAAAATAGAATTGCTCAGCGAAATCCACAGCCATCATCCTGTAGCAGTGGCGGATATTATCAAGAGTTGGTTCTGGCGGTCCGATGCCGCGGATTATCTTGAAGCTTTTTCTAGGCACGCGCGCAGCACAGATGACCAGGAGCAGTTGAAGAACTTTATTCGTGTAATGATTGAAGTAGAAAAAATATCTATCCTGAGCGTGGATGAGTTCAAGGCGGCCTTAGGTGTGGTTTTGCCGCTCGCCTATTCAAGGACGGATGGCGCAGAAATCCGGCAATTAGTAGAGAATATATTGAAAGGCAATGTTGCTTGCCCAGAAGATTTAGATTCACATTGGCTTGCTGTGGTAGATAAATCATTGGCTGACAAAGGCACAACTTCCAGCTCTCTTACAAAGCCGGCCGGCGCCCCGCCGCTGTCTGAATGCGGCAGGATTTTAACACCCCGCAACTTTCTAAGTGGTATATCGCGACCTGACCTTCTTCCCGGGCTCAAGGATGAATTGACTCAAGCAGCGAAAGATTTAAATGAGTCCGGTTCGGCAAACCTTGGGTTTGTTATGGCGTATGCCTTTAGGATAATGAATCTCGGGCGGCCGGAAGAAAACACGCCCATCATAAATAACTGGCATCAGCTTGAAGAGTTTGTAAGATACTTAAACCGGGAAATATTTATTCCGGCTCAACAACTTTTCCTCATATATTTATCGGAATCATCACAGATACGCATACTTTCAGGAAGAATCCAAAGTAACAGCTGGGAATGCTACCGCTATTTTGATGAAACGCTTTCAATAGCCACGGTTGAATGGGTAGAGGGGCAGAATGTCGCAGTAACGTGGCCACCCTACGGATTTATTGATTACCGCAACGCAAATGATTTTGCATCGATTATATATAAGATGGCCATGGATTTGCCCCTATGCCCCGGAGACCCGGTTTATTCATCTTTATGCCGGATAAGGGAGTATATTAAGGCGGTAAGCTTAGAGAGGCATGCCTTTTGTCAGGAAATAGGGATATTGATGCAGTATAGAAATACGCTCCAGCGCCTCAAGGATTTTACTTTTGCCGGCATATTGTTTAGAAAAAATCCGTTTTTCTCAGGAAAAGACTCTGTTCTATCAGCTATCCTTCGGCTTGACTCAAAATTAATGGAGTTTTATCGCGAAAATTATTCCCTCCCGCTTATTTCCGGCATTGCTGAATGTGCGGCCCAATTAGGTGGTATTATTTCCAGTATGGAATTTTATATGTTTGAAAAGAATGACCCTGAGCGCGCTTATCTTGTTTTTCTTAGTTTTATTGTCGGCCAGATGTTTCAATTGATAAAGCAGACGGTTTTGACACAGAAAAAAGTATTGAGCGAACCGGAGTTTAGCCCAGCGAAACTGTTTTCTTTATGCCTAAAACAAGCAATAGGGATTAATCTTGCTACCGAGGAGCCATTAGTGGCAGTCAGAGAAGAAAAAGCCCTGTTTGAATGTATCGAAACAGAAGGAGAATATCCCGCGGAAGGCGCATACAAGTTATTAAGCGAGGTATATAGAGAGTTTTTTAGGTCTTACGAAGCTCGGCTTGCGCTCATTAGGTGCATATCCGCCTCGCCGCTGGCGTCCGCAGCAATGAGAATATTTACGCTTATCCTGACGCTTGGGTTCTTCGGCCAAGGATGCCTTAATAGCCAGCATAACAGCAAGGTATTGCCGATAGGCCAACAAGCGCCTATTGTGCCGGATTACCAAAAGCCATCAAGGAAGGATATAGATTTCCTTGAGAGGTACCTGATTCCATCACAAGATTGCTTTGTGGGGCCTGAAGAGATATTTTTAAATACCTATTGTATCTTCAATAGGCTTCCCTTTGGCAAAATAGGGCGTGCCGTACATATCGGCCAAGGTTATTTTTTAACTAATCACCATGTAGCCGCCAAACCAGGCGCATCCTGGGTAGGCAAAGAAAGAGAAAATAATCGTTATGCCTTCAGGGTAGTTGCAACTGACAGATTGAGCGACCTATGCCTTTTGAAAGTAGCTAATTTCCCTCTTCAATCAGGCATACCTTTGAGCCGGGCCGCTTTGAAAGAAGGAGATACTGTTGTAATGTTCAGGGGAAATCACGCTACGTTCTTTTATAGTGAACGAGGGAAAATCCTTAACTATGACCAAGCCCTTAACTGGCTAACAGATAATATTGATAAAAAGCTGCATCCTTTAGGCAGGGTTTTGGGGCCAAAGAATCAAGTCTTTGCCTCATTGAAGGTTGTGTTTGGCGATAGCGGTACGCCTATATTTAGAAAATCACCCGAAGGATTTGAATGTATAGGGATTGCCTTTGCCGCATATTGGAACAAAGACCGCGTTCTTCGTTATGCCTCTCTGTTTAAGGACTTTGAACCGCAGCACATTGCATATGTAATGACTCCAAAGCCGATACTTAATCTAATCAAACAATATTTAGGTTACTTAAGAAGCCCCTGCAGGATCCCAACTTCTTCTATTGCCCTGCCCGGGATAGCGGGTCGAAGCGCCTCGCCGCTGGCGGTATTATACATTTCAAAAATTGAGATATGGGAGTTATTTCAGGAACTTAAGGAATTCTTCTACGGATATGCCCGCGTCCTTAATAATACCCTTCAGCGTCCAGCGGTCAACCTCTTTGTGGTTGGGAATAATCAAGGTAATTTGTTTATCTGGATGGAAGAGCTTAACGTGGCTGCCACGCTGGCCTGTTTTTATAAACCCTTCCCGCAGGAATGCATGGATAATCTCATTTCCGGAAAGCAGGGGAGGCTTCATATAGCCAGGCTTAGAACCTTATGGGATGAATCTGGACGGATATCCTTTGGGTTAGGCTCTAAATATAACAATATAGCTTCTTTTATATTCTTAAGAGTCTCTTTTTCATTTTTGCCTTGGCTGTGGCAGCCGGGCAAGGAAGGCACACTCGCAACGATATATCCGTCTTCGCCTTTTTCAAGAACTATCTTAATTTTCATTGTTATTCCCTCCAGAGATGAATATACAATATTCGAGCCGCAAAGTCAAGGATATTCAGATAACGCTGGTGCCTCGCCGCTGGCGCCGAAAAATAGAACCGTCCCCGCTTCTCAGGCAAAGCCCATGATTATATCTAGGGAATTGCTCGAATCCGCTTACTATGGCGGAATCAATGAAAAACGGAACGCAGCACACAAAATATTGGCAGAGCTTCAGGATTTTATCGGGAGGATTGTCGACGCATTTATTATTGAGAATCCGGAATTGGCGCAGCAGGAAGAACATTTGGTTTCAGTTGCCATGTGCGGAACTGAACCGCAGGAAACCGGTTCGGGCCAGGGGGGTTTGCTTAAGTTGATAGGGGATCTTAAGCCCGAAAGAAATACATCTTTTATGTTTTTTGCCCGTCAAGCCATTATAGCAGCGCTCACACAAGAAAAACAAAATCAAGCCCAGGCGCAAGAATATGCAGAGCGCGACCGCGCTTTATACCCCCTGGTATTCCGGACATGCCCCTACACTATCAAAGATATGTTGGAATACAGCGCCTCGCCGCTGAGCCAGAAACATCCCGCTCCATCAAAAAGAAATTATGAATTCAGGCTGTTACTAAGAACAGTGTTGTCGGCCGGGTTCTCTCTCTATGCGCTTTTAGGAATGGCTATGCTGGCAACGAAGACTGCACATTACCTTGCCGGGACAGGTATTGCTTTAGCGGGATTATCCGGCACAGTATATTGGGGCAAGAAGTTGCTTAATCTGTGGAAGGTCGATAAGAATCAGAAAACAGATCAAAACGGGCATTGGGATGACGGAGATGGCGGCACGATGTCCTCTCCGCTGGAAAAACAGCCTTCAGGCTTTAGCACCGGCAATACGCTGGAAAGGGAAGATCAGGCCCCTTGGGGAGCGTCCCCGGTGAATGATATTGCGAGGCAGTTCTGGCAGCGCATTGCGGCAAGAGAAGGTGATGAGGTTAATTTGCTTGATGAGGCAGAGAGAATTTTAGGCGAGCTTATTCAGCAAGGCATAGAGCAAGATTTGATTAATCCGAACAAGAGAACAATCAAAGCGATACTGAACGCTACATTACTACAAGACATAAGGTTGATTGTTGCAGATTATGACGGAACGCTTTGTTGGGCGCGCAAGCCAATCATTGCCATGCCGCAGGCATGCGCCGAAATAATATTCCTGTTGTCGCTGATGAATTTTGCCGTAGCCACGGGCCACACAAAAGAAAGCTTAGAGGCTATCTTCAGTCGGTTTCTGCCGCCGGTAAATAAGGAACGCCTGCATTTCTTAGCCGAGGTAGGCAGCTGTTTTTATCACCATGATGCCAACGGCGATGTTATTTTTGATGACAAAAGCAGTAGAATAATCGACGAAAAAGCAAAAAGACAGTTAGAGGCTCTTATCAGGCAGGCATTGGAAGACGAGGGATTAGCCGAATATCTTGATTCAGGGGACCTAGAAATTAGAAACAAACGCTCTGCCTTCTCAATATGGTTTAAGCAAAGCGAATTAAGGATACATATGAGAGATTTGGCAGAGCGGATACGCCGCAAAGCAAAGAAATTAAACAAGTATTTACGCGCTCAAGGAGCCAGGCTTCATATCGCGGTATCATGCCACGCGATAGACATAAGCATCACAGACAAATATAGCGCAGTAAAAGGATTAATGGAGAAATTGAAAATTATGGCAAATCAGGTTGCAGTTTTTGGCGACAGCCCCAATGATTTGTCCATGTTCTGGCTGGCTCTGGAAGGGGCGTTGGTTTTCTGCGCCGATAAAAAAGGGTTTATTGAATTAGACGCGCACCCTGAATTAAATGAAAAACTTATTTTTATAGACGGCCCTATGCAAGTAACCAGTATTTTAAGATTTATTAGGGTAGTAAAAGAGAGTCGCGATAAGATAAATGACTCTGCAAAGAATATCAAAGAACTATTCTTATCCGTTTCCAGCCCTGCTAACAAAATATGGACATCATCTTCGGTCAATATGATTACCCGAGAAGATATATTGAGGCTTAGACATAGAATCCTTTATGATAACGAAGGGAATCGGTATAACGTTGGTGTCACGCTACCGAGCCGAGAAAGGCTTTCTTCGATTACAATGGAAGCAATACAAGCTAATCTCGGGTATTATGAGATGGGAAGACATCCAAATATGGAGATCGATGTCGAATGGAGAGAAGGGTTAAAAACTAATATTATTTACCTGCAGCATATTAATACAGAAGGCGCTGGGAAAAAAGGGAAAGGGTTGGCAAAGGCGCTTATAAGTTTAATTGGAGAAACTGCTCCTTTTGACAGTATCATTGCTTTTTCTCCGCCCGCTTATGCATCCGAGGTTATTTCTCATTTGGTAAAAAGCGCAGGCTTTACCACCCGTTTGGATAAAGATAATGATCTGGCCAAGACATTTCACTACACTCACCTTTTTAGCAAGGTATTCTCAGCTGCCGCCTCGCCGCTGGCGCAGGCAAGGGTGTCGCCTTCGGGCGCGTCCCCGATTTCCCAAAATTTAGCAGATAGCAGTAATATATTAAAGGAAATTGGGGAAAAATATGCGATTAATTTAAGGTTAGAAAATAAACTCGTTCGAGCAAAACAAAGCAGACGCGTAACAAGCTACTTCTTTAGTGAATATAAAGGCAATATATTTCATGGAGAGAAATATCATTGGCGGGTATTCTCCGATGGGCAGAAAACAATAGAATGCCTGCCCGGAATGTTCCTAATCTTAGAATGCGGTAAGAAAGATATATACAGTGTTTTTGCGGCATGCAATTGCAGTGTTTGTATATTTGTCGGCGAAAAGAATAATAAATTATCTATTTCTTTATTGCATGCGCCCCCTAGAATAATTCACCAAAGTATGAGCGAAGCGGTATCGAAGCTGCTCCATCTAGGGATCAATATTAAGGGTATTGTATTTAGTTTCAGCAAAACAGGAATGTTTGAAAATCACAGCGCGTATATGGACATTCTTCTGCCCGCATTTATCCATATAGACAATAATATATTTCGTTTGATGCGCCCAGAAGATGACTGCGAAGATATATTAGTAACCTCTAGAGGGCTAATATTTTCAAGCTTATTTAATGGTCTTCAAGAGCCATTATTATGGCGGGAAACTTGCGCAAGGGAAAAAGAGGATGATTGCTTATGGCCGGTTGATTTGTGCAGCGCCTCGCCACTGAGTGAAAATAGGAATGTCCATAATTTCCCATTGGCAAGCAGTTCAATATTATGCGGCTTGACCGACGGTCAAGATTATTCGAGGAGTTGGGAAAGATTTTGGTTTGATAAGTTGACTTCGTATGATTATCGCGCCGTCAAATATAAAAGCCTTGCTTGTTTTATTTTGAGAAATATTAGAAAGCACCATGCCTTTTCATTAGATAAATGTTACATCCTAGATGTGGGAGCGGGCAAAGGAGAGCTTACTCAACTATTAAAAAGGGGAATTTATAATCCTTTAATCAAATGGGTCACTCTTGATAGGGCATCCATAGATCCAATTTTAGATTTTGAGGCTCTAGCAAATATAATAAATAGCCAACCTGCTGATGGTGGTCTGATAAGTAAGCTTATAGAAGAGTATGAAAAAACAAAGGTAGAAATAAGATCGCAAGAAAAAGATGGGTTTTTAGATCTCTGGGCTTTTGAGAATCTCGAAACCATCTCGCGGGAAATATGGGCCGCCTCAACGGAGTTGGGAATAGATACGCCTTTATATAACCACATTATGGCTTCGGCAGAGGAGCAGCCTTTTCGTGACGCTATGTTTGAGTTTGTTATCTTTAGTTTTGTCTTGGAGTATATGCGAGAAGAAGAAAGGGTAAGAATAACACAAGAAATGAAGCGCGTTTTGAAAGATAATGGACAAATTATCGGATTATTACATCATCCTCGTTCAGAACATTCAGACTTCGCCCGAGGCCAAAGATTTCAAGATGAAATATATCATCGAAAGAGTATCTATACTAACTTTAAGCCTTTTTATTCAAAAGAAAAGATCAAAGGCTTTTTTGAGAAGTTGGGAATGATGACCAGAGAGATAACAGAGATAGACAATATTGCTTACGGCGTAGTGTTTGCCAACGAGTGCGGCGTTTTAGAAAATAGCGCCTCGCCGCTGGAGTCAGAAAAGATAAGGCAACAAATTCGGATAATTTTACCAGGATTAAAAAATATCGTTGAAGCAGTAAAAGTATTAAATAGATCTCCCGGGCCGCTATTCTCAAGCGGAATCAGAAAGGAAGCGCGAAAAATTTATATATTTATAGATTATTTGGCCGAAAAACTGAATATAAAAATACAAAGTAAGGCTTATCAAGAATTAACAGATATCGTTTTCGATGAAATTTTGGCTGAAAATAAATACTCTTCTCCCAGCTTCTCACCCAGCGCCTCCCCGCTTGCCTCTAAGGCAAACCTTTCCAATTGCACTCAACAGGTTTTTGAGAAATTAAAAAGCGTATTAGAAGAAAATGGGATTCAGTTTTGGCTGGGGGATAGCGTGCAAGAGATAATGCCGAAGTATTTGGATTTTATAATTAAGAATCTCGCTCTCCTTTGTGATGACAAAAAACAAGAAATTGCGGACATTTTTGGGATAAATTATTTAGAAGAAATTAAGGATTTAATCTTCGGTGGGCGCATCATTGTTAATCGTAAAGAATTAGATAAATCCGGCACACTGCATTGGAGAAGGTCAAACAACAGGATAAAGTGGATTAGGTATTGCAATGAAAATATTGAGTTCAAGGAATTAGATGAAACAGTGATTACTGAGATCGCAATCCCTAAATATGGTCTGGTAATCCCATTGACCATTATCACGGATAATGAGTCGGGAAATTTAATCGGCGAGTTCCATAATATAAGAAAAACCCGTCTGAATAAGCTTGGAGAGGTAACTTTCAGGCAGTTCAATATTAAAAACGATGTGGGTGCAATTTTATTTGCCGGTAAACCTTGGCTTGACCTAGGAGATGATTTCGGCCACTGCTGGATTGATATTAAATTGCAACGCATTCACGGAGAAATAAAGCCGGTTTTGATTACCCTTGTTTGCAATAATGACGGCTTTGCCTTTCCGTTCATCGGTGGAAAGCCTCAACAGGTTGATTTAACCAAAGATGTGCGCGCGCAGGTAGAGAGAATAGTCTTGCCTTTGCCCCAGGCGTTTGCGAAAAGGACGCAAATTTATGATTCCAAAGGCAAATTAAGAAAAGCATTTAATCAGATACATGCTGCGGATTTCAAAGCTATCCTTAAAGAAATAGGCGATGGCTGCATTACTACTATCTTGGATAATCTTGGCAAGGCGCGTTTTGGAGGAAGCGGAGAGAGGGTTTCGTCAACGCACCCCAACATTAAAACTGAATTTACTTTTACCGGCGGCAAGTTGTCTGTCGCGACTTTCATGGAAGGCAATGACAAGGGCCTTAAATTAGATTTAAGCAAAGGCGAAAGCGTAGCAGGAGTTTTGGCTAGGTGGAAAAGAATGGAAGCGCTTTGGAAACGTCAAGAACAAGAAATAAGGATGCGTATAAAGAAAACAACTGGGAAAAGGCTGGAGGAGCGTTTACAAGAAGAACGTTTAAGGATAAGGGAAGTAAAACATGAAAAAAGTAATTTACCCAAGGTAAAGGGCAGCGCTAATACCTTTTATAGGCTATTGATAGAGAAGGGGATCTCTCTTGAATTAGCCAGGATGACAACAGATTATATTATCCCCAAATGGTCGCGGAACAGGCTTTTAGTTAATACTTGGTCGAAGAGGCTGAACAATTTCAGGAATTTACTGACAGCAAAAGAACGCGAGGGTATCTTTGCTCTTAAGCCGAAAATCGGGGTTTTTATTAATATAAAAAGATTTGCCGTTGCTTTAAAAGAGAATGTGGAGTTTTATGCAAAAGGCGATGATATTGTGGCACCGCTTCTCCCGGCGCAATATAATGCGTTGCTTGCGCAAGGCTGTATTTTTAGCGATTTCAAGGCTATGCTGGAAGCCAGTCAGATGAGCGTATCTTGGGTTATAAAAGCGGTGGAAAATCATACGGATTACCGCGACTATGTTTTTGGCTTCAAGAAGAAAGTCGAATCTTGCGGGACTTTGCCGGGATTGACGGAATCACAAATGAAAAGGATTGCGGAAAGCCTGGCTAATCCGGAAGAGAGGATTAAGGAAATTGAGTCAGCTTCCCTTGAATTCCCGCATTTGCCATTGCAGATTGTTGCGGATATTTTTATCTCCCGTTATAACCAAAGAGAAAAAATATTAACGGATTTAACTATGTTTGCAGAAAGTAATAATCTGCCTTATCAAACAGCTTATCACCTGATGGTGTCTTGCAGGATGGACGCTGCAAGGATAAACGCGGCTATCATTGGTTTTGTCGGCGAGTATGAAGATTTATTGCGCAGATACGATGAGAAATTTGACGCTTGTTTTATGCAGCTTAAAAGCTTACGGGAATCAGTAGAAAATAATCCCCCTGAAAGCAAGGTAGATATAAATAACATAAGGACCGCTATTCCAATCGTACCGAGGTGGCATTCAGAGGATATGCTGTGGCAAAAAACAAGATTTGCCTGGCTGAAGAAAGTAATTATTAATGCCAAAAGAGGAGATTATCTTTACAAGCCTATAAGGGACGATCCGGAAGTAAAACGCGCCTACGAAAGAATTTTAAATATACGCGAACATTTAAAAGCGCGCTCAGAGCTTTTGTGGGAAAAGCGCAATAATCTCTTAACCTATCTTACCCAGCTCTTAGATAAACAAATACAACCCGCCAATCTTCTCGCTATTAAGAAAGAAAAAGAAAGGGCTAAAATGGATTTGATTAATAACTTATCGGCCTGGGCGGAGATAACCTCTTTCTTAAATCAAAAAGACATTGTTTTCGTTGCTTCAAGGGTTACGGAAATGCATATAAATTTAAAGAATAATTACAGGATAGAACAGGTAAAATTGTTTCTTGCTAACGGATTATTCGATCGGGAAGAATTGCTTACTGCGGATACCATGCTTTGGGCAGAGGTAATCCGCAATAATATCGCGCGGTTTTCCGAACAAGGCCTTTCTCGCCTTATCGTCAGGACTGCGCTTTTTGCTGGATATTCATACCGTATTGTTGAAGGCATTATTCTGGAATATCCAAGCATGATTTTTGACGATTTATGGAGCATATTATATAGCGCTGAAACGCCCAAGGGGATCCTTATTAACTACGGCCCCTTAGCAAAGGATGTGCGCTGGGCGAAGCAGAAATTTACAGAATATAAAGCAGCCACGCGAGTCACCCGATATGATAATGAATTAGAAAGAGCTTTATTTATCCTTATTATCAAGGCGAGAAAAAATCCAGATTCAGAGGATGAGATTTTATCCAGAGAGGCTAAAGATATCATCATGTTTCAGTTAAAGGATTTGCCTGCGCGAGTGGCTAAAAGCATAGGTATTAATCCGACGGCAAACGGCGTTCGGGAAAAGATGACCGACGCGGTTATTTATCTCTGGGATTTAATGCAGGAGTATGTGCCGGATCACAAAAGCAGAGGGAATTTTGAAAGTTATGCCTCTGATAAAATGAGGCCTTTCTTTAAAGGGCATTATAAAAATAACGGGTTATTATGTTATAACGGGCATTTAAGGTTAGACGCCCCATTCAGCGAAGGCGAAGCAGGAAGCGGCAAGCGGCTGGATTTTTTGACTACCGATGGAGTCTTAGCTGGTCATAAAAATAACGGGGTATTTACTCAAAGAGACAAGTGGACGGAAAAGCAAGAAGAGAATATTGGTGATTCGGGATTCCCGCAGGAAGAATTTAAGTTAGGGTATTGGGAAAGGTATCTTTTGTACTTAACTACGGCCGCGCTTTATCTCGATGATAAAATTAATGGCCAAGAAATGCAGATTACCTTACTTAACATTAAGAATCCCTTTTTTGACACTAATAGCTTAGCAACGTATATGGGTATCAGCAGGAAGAAGGCAAGATTAATGTTGGAAAAGGCATATTCTCTTTTACAGCACTTAATCCGAAGCGCTGCTCCTGAGGTTTATGAGGCGTTTTTACAAAAACTGTCAAACAACGCAAAATTGACTAATTTAGAGTTCTTAGAGCCGGATACGATAACAATTATCGATCTGGTTAGAAAATTCCTCAAGGAAAAAATTTCATATAATACCCTGTTATTGTCTTTGCAAGGGATCCGCAACCAAAACACCTTTAGCTTGCAAAGTTTATTTAATATAAAGATTATTACTTCAAAAGCAGGAAATGGCCGCAGCGCCTCGCCGCTGGCGTCTAAAGATTTTTCAAGGCCTTCGCACAAATCATACCGTCCTTCTTCCTTTAGGCGTTTTTCTTTAGTTTTTTGCAGTATGGCAATGGCTGTAATTTTGCTTAAAATTGCAAGCCACGAGTTAATGTTTAGTAGCCTTCCTGCTTTTAGTTTGTTGAATTTTGTCAAGACCATATACTGGTTACCTTGGTTGGTGTCAGCGGTTAACGTGGTTCTGGTTTTTCTTAAAGATGATCATGTTGCAGAATTTTCTTTTAACCTTTCGATATTCACAGTTGTAGGAATTTATGCAATATACAACTGCTTCTTTATTATGGGCGCTGTAAGTTTGATAACTACCGCCCTGTTATTTTATCTTTTCGGGAGGCCGATAATAAGACACTACAAGAATCAGGCAGCCAATACTGACAACGCTGAGCAGGCTGAAGTTACATGCCATGAAATTGGTAAGTCGCCTCCTGACAGTAATGACAAAATTGAAACACCTTCTTCTATGCAGGTTCAATTAGCTAAATCTGCTGAGTTATTAGAAGGCATAACCTTCACTCGAAAAGGTGCCTACGAATTTATGTTTTATTACAATTTTAAAGTCCATAGTGGAGAGCCTGTAATAGATACTATTTACGGTTGCGTCAAGCATGATATTGAGAAGGTTTGTTTTATATCGCCTTTCATCACAGTCATTAAAGAAACAGTGAAAACGCCCTTTGGCCGCGCCGATATCACTTATCACATTAATATTATTAATCAAAATAGGTTGGAAAAAATATATTCTACCGAGGGCTCGAATCTATCTGCCTCGCCGCTGATACAGATAGTAGGCCACACCATTGAAAACCCCTTTGTGTATCATCAAAGGTTGGAAGATTTGAGGAAAGACAGGTTAGACTTGTTAAGTAACTTGGTGAGTTATGAATTAATTATTGAGCTTGGGCATGGAGGAAATACAAGTCTTTATGCAGATATCCGCAGGAGAGTAGGCTTCAAAGGTTCTTATTATGCGTTAGATTACCATCCCTATAACCCGATACATCCTATTGAAGGATTCACGCATCGTAATCTTGACGTAAGAGAGCCAGACGCGGTAAACGAAATTATTGGTAAGCTGCCCGCCGCAATAATATCACATCGTTTCTTGCCTTTTTTAGGCAAGCAATATGCACAAGGTCGATACTCACAAGACAATGCCCATAGGGTAGCAGGGCTTTTAGACAGCTACCATGCAAATATACACATACACGTAGGAGGAATTCCTTCGGAAGAAGCCGCTAGGAATAGCTCATTCGCTGATAAAGGCCACCTGGAATATGTGCGATATATGAATCACATACCAATATTTTTGATAGACAAAGGATGGAAGATTTTCTTTTTAGAGCAGTTTGGATATCGTGATTGGATGTTTATACGAAGCGGCAGCTATATCAATGACGCTACAGTTGAATGGATTAAGAAAAAAATAGATCAGGTGCTAAACGCTAAAGAGTGCGCCTCGCCGCTGGAATCCTTACAACTGCAGGTGCAGACACATAGATTGAAATGTCGAGTTGACGATGTTCTAAAGGATAGAGGCTTGGGATGTTTATCCGAGCAATTAGATCTAATATTGCTAAAGATTCAGGAATTAGATCTAGAGTTATATAGATGGTTTATGAAGGACAAGGGGCACGGAATATTTCATTCCTATAGCCTTATATTACTGATTTTAGGTTTAACAGAACACGAGGAATTTAAAGACTCTAAACTCAATCTCGAAGCTGTGATTATAGGGGCATTCTTACACGATATCGCCAATAATATAAATAGAAAACTGCACCATATTTTAGGGGTGCGCCTGACCAGGCAGATTCTTCTTGAGGTTGGATGTTGCGAGGAAAGCCGGGCGTTAATATCTATGATTATAAAACACCACCGTACTGAGGTCTCTGTTGTTTCAATGAGGCTCCCTATTGAAGTAAGGATTGTCCGTGATGGGGATGAGATTTTGGCAGTAGATATCAAGCGCGATATAGAAACAGGGAAGGCCTTTAATAAAAAATTCTTTGACCGCGATCTTTCATTACTTTGGCGCTACAAGATTATTGAAAGAGGCGAAATAATCGGCAGGCAACGCAAGCAAAGCGATAATCTTCAGTTTATGCTTAAGCATTTATTTGTAAACTTAGTCCCCCGATATTATTTTACTCAGGCCGCCAAGGATTACGTAAAAAGGGAACTGCCTTTTGAAAAGTTATACGCCGATATCTTGAGGTTTGTGAAGGTAGAAGTTCCCGAAGCAGAAGAAGAAATAGTTTCGATTATATTAAAAATTAAGGCGATGAAAACGCCAGAATCAAATTCTTCTCTTATTCTTAATAAAGAAGAAATTATTCAATATAGATTAGAAAGCGAAGCGCGTTATAAAATGCAGCTCGGGCTTTATATCGCTCATACTAATGAAAAAGAGCTAATAATAGAGACAATCAAACAAAATATCCTATCCTCGCCCTTTTCTAAAAGAAGATTTTTGGATATCGGGGCAGGAGAAGGCATAATTACGCAAGCACTCGCTCCGTATTTTGAAGAGACCTTAGCTGTAGAATGCAATTCAGAACAAGCAGCCTTATTAAATAAGCTACAGGGCATTAGCAAAGTTTACAATTCATGCTGGCAAGACATTCAAGAGGACATAGAAGGTAAATTCGATTTAATACTATGCTCCCATATGCTTTATTATATCGACCCTGATTCCGTAGGTGTCTTCTTAAATAGCTTAATTCATCGCTTAACTCTTTTTGGGAAGCTGGTGATCGTTTTAAATTCACAAGATACAGAGGTTAAGGGAAAGCCAGCCTACTTTGAATTTTTTGAGTGTTTTGGAGATGTTAAAAAAGCAAGACTCAACCCTATCCTCATCGATTTGGATTTAAGAAACAAAGGATTTAATTCTAAGAGGATCAGAATTGATCCGCTGGTTAAAACAGGTAATTTCAGCCATTTTACAGAGATAGGCCTTTTCTTATTATTAGAGCCATTTGAGAAACTCAAGCCGCGTCTGGATGCTATAAGGGATTACTTGTGCTACTGTAGATCGGAACAGGAATATTTACTATATATGCCGCAAGACATTATTGTAATAAGCAACAATTCTTGTGCCTCGCCGCTGCTTAACCTGAATATTAAGCTGGTTATATCTGATTTAACCAGGACACTTGTTGAATATGGAGAGTTTGGAAACGTAAGGAAGAAAATGAGCTTTGCGTGGGCACTGGAGCAGTTGTCCCAAAGAGGACTAAAGATAACCCCAGGTGGTTTACAAAGGAAAGTAGAAGAGCTGGATAGTTTAACCGGGGCCCTTCAATCATATAAGCTGCCACTCGATAGCTATTTTAATTACATCGGCTTAAATCTTCCTGAAAGCGTTTATCCGGATGCCGATGCTGAACTGTATCAGACTATTGAGTCAATAAAAGGTATGGGGTGCCTTTTTAATGTTGCTACTAATAATGGCGACCTTGTTAGCTTAAACCTGCTTGATGCGGTCGGTATAGCAGATATTATTGACTGCATTATGACGCAGCAAAGGGTAGGGCGAGGCAAGCCGTATCCGGACATGTTTTACAGATTATGCCAATTACACGGGCTAAAACCCAAAGAGGCGGTTTCGGTAGGAAATAATTTAGAGCACGATTTAAACAGCGCAGCTGCCGTTGGTCTCTGGGGGATACATGTAGAATCTCCCACACAGCTTAAGAGATATCTATTGAGTAGGCTCAAGGAGTTAACAGCGTTAATTGAAAATATCGATAGGAAGCAGGAAGTAGTAGTGCCGCCGCACCTGAGCATTCCCGCGGAATTCAGGGATAGGTCATACATTCGTTTTCAAGACCCCAAATCGCCGCTTGCCCGCCGGCTTGATGCAGTGACACTAACAGAGTCAACTCCTCCTCAACAACACAGCGCCTCGCCGCTGGCAGGCTTAGAAAATAAGGTGATAGGTCACACTAATTCACATAGTCTTATGAAGGGAAATTATTTATGGGAGGATGCTTCTAGAAGGGTAAGCCGTTTGTTAAACTCGCTCTTGATTATTCGCAAATCTTCTTCAATGTGGGTAAGTTTACCATTCATTTTAGTTAAATCATCTTTTATCCCGCTGGTTCTTATATTTAACATCGTAATGTTTTCTACATTTTTAGCTACCATGCCCATCGTAGCATCTAATTTATCTCTTAATACGCTTTGGCCTTCGCTAATAATCTTGATGTCGCTGTATATCTTTTCTAAAACCGCGCCAAATTCGCGCGATTCATCAAATTCTTTAGATTTCTTCGGTTTCTTTTTCATAGCACCTTATATATTAGGTCAGACGGGTAATAATGTCAAGCATATTTTAGTACTCTGCAACGCCTCGCGGCTACCTTTAGATTCAATGCAGTTAGGCAGCGCCTCGCCGCTGGATAATAAAAATGCAGTAATGAGGCAATTGATTTTTGAAGTCCAAAGGACGATGCCCTACTATAGTGACGAGCAAGCTGACTGGGCGCAGTTTAATCGCCTGACAGAAAAAGCCAGGAAGGAAAGTGGATTTAAGGTTATGGTTGTGGCTGGTTCAAAGATGAACCGCGGAGATGTTGCCTTTGACTATCGTTGCACAGATGACGATAATTATTGGAGCTTATTGCGCAAAATTCGAGAATGGACTGACAATATGCTTATGTTTGAAGAAAGAGAGGCTCTTTCCTTACTTTTAGAAAATATTAATCGGCACCTAAATCAAGGAGTAGGGCTTGTATTAATCGAGGCGATAGCGAAACGATATGCAATAATCGTAGTTATAGACAATGGAAGGGGTTTTATTTACGAAAAAGAAAATGGGCGAAGGGCGCTAATAGAGGAGGCGATTATATTTGGTGGTCATTTCGGTCCGGGGAAAGGGAAAGGAAGGGGCTTAACCTTCGCAGTCGGTAGAGACCCCGGCCTCTCGATTATTGAGCAACCAACAGAAACAGGAATTGTTTTACCTGACATAAATTTCTCAACATACAAGCCGCGACCACGATTAGTATGGTCTACTTCAAATAATAAGCCCTTTGACACACGCATCGTCCGCTATTTTTATAGGGGTGCTAGAAAAGATGCATATAGGTGGCAGGATTTAATGTTACTTTACGCCAGAAGAGGATTAAATAATATTTATTTACATAGCGCCTCGCCGCTGGCTCCGTATAGCATACATATGGCAACTTTCTTTACTTTTGTAGGGTTATCAGAGTTATTTTGGTGGAAACAGGCAGGATGGCTTATGCAGGCGAGTCCATTAATATGTTGGCCAAAGGAAGATTTTTATACTCCTAATGGGCGTGCTTGTGTAAGCGGCGTTGTTCTAAGGCAATCCAGACTAAGACTACTAATGCAATGGCTAAAGCAGTTATTAAAGCAAACATATTGTTACTCCTTTATTTTATCTGCAAATACAATACCTAATATAAAGAAGACTACCATTGAAGCTATAAACATCACTTTTAGCCAGAAAGATTCAATCTTGCCGAAGACCCCTCCTAACACAGCAGCCAATAAAAATCCCTGGAAAAGCGTAAGAAAGGTTTTACTTAAGGTCTCTAATCTTTTATCGGTCCAAAAAATTATACCTTTCATCAGAAATATGTTAACACACGAAAGGATTTTTGTCAATAGTGGCTTAGTTTTGGCTCTACCTATTCAGGATAACCTTACAGTATCTATATCCGCCTCGCCGCTGGCGCAAGGAAGGATATCCTCTTCGATTGCGCCTCCCATTACAAGAAAATACCTGGAAAATAAAATAATTATATATGAGGAATCCGGAATAGACCAAATGGGGGAAATGGATAGAAGTAAGAATAAATTGACAAGCGGCCCATTCTGGGGATGCATGGCGCTTCTTTTTTGGGCGAGAAAAATAGAACTGCACGCTTATTTACATTTGGCTCCCTCAATAGCAAGTTACGAGTATCTTTTTGGTAAAATCTCCGGTATCCGCAACAGGTTTATGTCATTTGGGGCCGGTAAAACCGGCATTGAATCTGCTTTAATCATGGGCCCCATTGTACAGTTGGATGTAGGAGAAATATTATTTAACATATTACAGCGAGATACGAAGCTTATTTTTGAAAATTTCAACCAGGATAAATATAAATTAAAAAGAACAGACAGAATAGACATTATTTCTATTCAAGAAGACACACTACAAATTGAGTTCCCTATTTTGCCAAAGATAGTGTTTTCGATAAGTGAGTTGGTGAGGGGCGCCTCGCCGTTGGCGCCGGAAAATAGGAGCGCCTTCTATTTTCAAACAGAACTTCATCCTTTATCATTAGAAGCCAGGATGGTCTTAAGAGAAAGAAATAAAGCGTTTAATGACATTATAGATGAAGCAGCTAAGACGTCTAAAGACGTTCAAACATATGTGCTTCAGATGGGGCTAGTAGATAAAGAAACATGGCTTGGAATTGTTGGCAATAATGATGACGATGATTTTACTAAAAAAGCCAAGGCTATAGCGCTTGACGCGACGATATGGGGATTTGTTTCAAAAAGAGACCTGATCATAGATATCTCCGGAGATGAACTTTATGTGGCTTTTGGAATAAGAAATCACCGCGAAATCAACTGGATTCAAGATGTCTTACTTAGGATTATATCAGATATAGAATTGCGAGAGGCGAATAGAATCGATGATATTCCTTCTGAAGCAACTCCGCTGCTGGAACTGCACGGGATAAAAGAAGTTCCGCAATTGACAAGAGAGCTAATCTCAAGAATGGGAAAAGAATTGCGGATGCTTGGAAAAACTAAAATTTCTGTTCAAAATGAGATTGAAATCAGTGTGGAGAATTCTCATCCTCAGATACAAGAAGCTCTTTACTGTTTTATTAAAGGGTTCCTGAAATATTATCTTATTTCTGATACGCATATAGGCGATAAAACCCCAGGAGATTATTTCGATGATGATGCGGAAGCAGACTTTGTTGCCCTATTAGACGTTGTAATTAGAGAGCGGGCAACGTTAATCGTTAACGGGGATATGTTTGACCTCTACAGGGCTAAATTCGGTCATATCAAAGGCAGGCATAAAGCTCTTTTTAGAAAGCTAAATGAGGTAAGGAGAATTATCTATATTGTTGGAAATCATGATATGGCTATGTATGAAAATGAAAAACTCAAGTCAGCGTTAAAAGTAGTTTTACCTTCTCCCGAACTAGAAATTGTAAGAAGCTGGTTTGATGAAGATATGGGTATTTTCCTAGAGCACGGAGATGCTGCAGATCACATCCGCAACTTAGGCAAGATCAGCTTATCTGAAAGGTTCCTTTTGTTGCTTAGAACCTATGCATTAACAAGTTTCTTAAATCGCAAGATGGACGAGTTATTTGCCTTCTCGGCGGAATCATTAGGAAATTTAATCTATAAGTACAGGGCATTACATTTCTTTGAAAGGGCGTTCGTATTAAGCCGGGCTCTTGACATTGATAATCTTATTGTTGGGTTTGGGCACACGCATCAGGTTCATTGGACCGAACTGGACTCGAATGACTTTCCGTTGAAAAATAACTACAGTAGGACAAAGGTGACCTTTATTAATCCAGGCAGCTGGGTTATCCCTTGTTTAGTAGCAAAAAATCAATGGCAAAGGAAAATACATATTCCTATTTCGAAATTGCCTATGCATAAGTCTAGAAAAACCAGCCCATTTTATGTCAGCAGGGGCATATTTGAGATCAGCCGGCCAAACAGAAGAATATATTATAGGAAAGCATATGCCTTTAGAGAAAATCAGCTTCACGCCGGAGAGTCGACTATAGCTTCAGAGCGAAGAAATGTTTATGTTTCAGACAACAGCGCCTCGCCACTTGGCATCGTATCGGCTATAGGCACTGCCGATGAATTCTGGAGAAGAAGTAAAATTCTGCTTGGGCGCCACTATCCTGATATACCGCTTACTTCTCTTAATAGATTGTTCGGATTTCTTAAAAAAAGCCATTATGAATGCGGACTGATTGAAGTAGGATACCACAGATTTAGCCATAATCCAGAGGTAGCCTATTTGGCATTACAGTTGGCTTTTAAGAAACGTTATCATCCTCTGGATGCTTTAGAATTATTCATAAGCGGATTACTGCATGATTTTGCCCCGCGCAAAACTTATGTGCTTCCGCTTGTTGAATGGACAGTTAAAGAACTGCGTAGCAATGAAGAGCTAGTGAATTTGCTTAAGAATTTTGAACTGGATATTGAGCAACTCATAACGTCAATCTTAAGGACAGATTTCCCGTTTGATGACGCCAAAGAGCGTAGATTTGAGGAATTTCTCATTCGGATAGAAGATATAACTTTACGAACCCGGATAAGAGAACAAGCTGAGCTTTTGGCTTTTGCAGACCAGGCAGCAACCTATATTCTACTTGAGCCGCAGCAGGCAGAGGAAAGAGTCCGCCATTTAGCCGAAGAGATAAAGTTAAGTGAAGCTCAGCTTATAACCGGCACTCCCGCATTCTTAAGAGGAAATGTTGCAGATAATAAACACTTCCATTTACTGTCAGAAATCTTTAAGCGCGCTTTTGCAAGAACGCTGTCACACTTTGATAAATTAGTTACTACCGCCGCCTCGCCACTGGTGAATTTTGCAAAGGCAAGTTATCTGGTAAGCAGAATAAGGTGGAAACCATTTTTCTATGTATTTTTCTCTCTTTTTGTTTCTTTATTGCTATATATAAGAATTTTCTCTTCGCAGGGATTCTGCAGCCAGCTTAATAGAACTATGAATTCTGTATCGTGGCTTATTTCAGGATACCTTAATGATTTTCTATTCATTATTGGCCTCCCCGCTGTGCTGTTTTTATATACGTATATTGATCCTTATCGTGTTTTGCAAGATAAAAATATGCAAGATAGTTTATTATCATCTAGATGCAGGTCCATATCCTTCATTTTGGCAAGCATATCTACAACCTTTGCTGTGTCTGATGAAATAATGCAGTTTTTTCATCTCAGGCGCGGAGTCCCGGATATATATGATATAGTGGTATATATATTATCTTCGTTAGTTACGCTGCTGTTTATTAAATACGCTCCTTATGGCGAGGCATTAGCATATAGATCAGGCGCCTGTGTTTCACAGCCGCCTCAGGAAGGTGATGAATCTCGGTTCATCAAGAGTTCCTCAGCGCTGGCGCAACATCTCCATAACTCTACTGATTACAGCATGTTAGGAAACAACAGAGTGTCACTTGGGGGAACGTCCCCAATTACGTCCCCACTTACATCCTTAGAGGACTACATCAAAAATATTATTGATATACTCTGTGGGAACTTAGACGAAAAAGACCGATTAGGTTACCTGGAAACAGTCAGAGAAAGAGCAAAGCGGATAAAAAAAGGCGGTATATCTTTACATCTTGCAAATCAGGCTTCTCTATTCCCGATACTTGACGCTTTGTTAGGAATGAGGGTAATTGCCAGTGATTTATATCTTTTATCAATGGAAGGGTTAAACAAAATATTGAGAGAAAACCCAGATATAGAGAGGCTTATTGGAACCGCTGGTGGTGAAATTGTTCTGGAGAGAATAAATGTTATATATTTAAAAGATTATTGTGACCGCTTTATTCTGCCAGCAAGAGTAGACTGCATTACTCTTTTAAGTTTCTTTTCCGATCCCGCAATAGATGTTAATACAACCCAGGTTATAATGAATATGGTGGATATTCTTAAGCCTGGCGGAGTAATTTTCGTAACTGAACTTGAGGCCAAGGTTTTAAAAGAATACGCATCGCATTGCGGGTTTAATTTAGAGGAGCTAGCCTCAGATTTATTTACGGGCTGGCTATACATAAGTAACGCGAGAGGCGTGATGTACGGACTGCAGAGAAATATTGTCGCCTCGCCGCTGGCGAAAAATAGAAACGCCCTGGATTTCAGAATTATATTATTAAAGGGAAATGAAGCGATGGCATTTTACAATGAAATAATTTCTGCACTGAAAGACAACGGTTTTTCTTCATTTTATATCAAAAACGATGTGGAGGAGTGTTTTACCAAGAGCCAATCAGCGGTTTTTGTTATTATGCTTAAGGAGGAACAGCTAATAGGAGTGGCGATTTTCCGTGATGAAATTGATTCGGATACTGCTTTATTTGTCGGCTGCGGGATCACTAATCTCTTTAAGGGCCTAGGTTACGGTAGGAAATTGTGGGAAGCCAGAATAAAGGCCATACAGGAAAAGCGATACAAGGAATTTTGTATCGAAACTGGTAATAACAAAATAATCGCTTGGTTAAAAGAAATGGAGACAGCTGGGCGAATAAGATTACAAGAGTCGATCATTGCTCCTTGTTCCGCGTGTCAACTATGGTTTAAGGCAACTTTTCTTTTGCCGCGCGCAACTTCATTGCCTCCTAACTGCAGCGCCTCGCCGCTGGCGCAGTTCGGTTCTCGATTCTCGGTTCTCGGTTGCAAGCGAGCGCCGGCCACCAGACACCGAGCACCGACGATTCCTCCTCGCCGCTGGTGTTTTTTAGTGCCCCAGTGCCCCAGTGCCCCAGAGGTTATGGGTTATAGGTTATCGGTTATCGCCGAAAACCTATCACCTATCACCGAACACCGAGACACAGGCGCCTCTCCGCTTGAGAGCAAAACAAGAGTATTACAAATCATCAAATCACTGAGGCCTGATTTCGGGGGGCGTCAAGCGATATCAATTGAGGAATTCGAGCGCCACCTACAGAAACACATCCAGAGGCTCGGCTTAGAATATGAAAGAATTGAAATGGGGAATGTAAGCATCATCCGCTGGAGATTGCAAAAAGTCATTTCAAGGTTCAAGGAAATGAAATTATTCTCTGTGATGGTCCAGGTAGTTATGCTCTTTACGTTCTTTATCGCCCCAAGGATAGTGTTGCTTGGCGACGAAAAAGGAAAGAAAATGCGTTTTGAATTAAGGATGCCTTCAGCAACATCGTGGATGCTGCCTTTTGCGATATCGGGCATCCTGCTGTATCATGGTTTCCCGCCCGGACATTTATTATTGATGGCATTGCTGAGTCTGAGCATAGGAGGGTTTGTAGTCAATGCGCTTATTCCTAGTGCCTTAAAAAGGATCCTTGTAGGCCATGAGCTATTGCACCTCTATACTATTTTAATTTGCATTGAATTAAAGAGGAAGCAAGTAGTAGAAGGCGAAATTGATGAATTATACTATAGGCTATTTTCAGGAGCTCATAAGAGAATAGAAGTGTTTGCTCACGCTAGAATCGGGGCGGGGTATTTACAGAATCTTGAAGAGCAGATATTCGAAGGAATAATGAGTGAGGTAGCACACAATGACAATTGCAACCATGTAGGAGAGCGCAGCGCCTCGCGACCGAAGGAAACCCCGAGTAGCCCTATCTCTACGAAAAATGGGAGCGAGGGGCCGCTGGCACATTATTCTCTTATACGATATCCGTCTTCTTCCAGGATAATTAATTTCTTATCAATTTGCTCCGGACTGAGCTTATGGAGAAGGTCATTCAAGGCACTTATAATAATTGGAGTGCTGGGGGGATGGATTTTGATGCGGATTATACCCGAATACGCTTTGGGCGGGTATGCCAATATGTCGGCAAAGTGCTGGTCATGGGTCAGTATAATTCTTTTTGTTTCTCTGGCAATTTGTGCTATTTCTTTGTCGCTTGAACCAGATGGAACAAGCAAAATGTCATGTCCTTCATTTTTTAGGAGGTCCACAACCTCCTTACGGACATTTTCATCAATAAGAAGTCGCATATTAAGATACTTCAGCAAACGGAATGTATTCGCCGGTTTTGATTACTTCAGCGGCATAATGAAGCGCGGCTTGGATATGCCCTTTGGTAAGTTGAGGGTAAGCCTTTTTAATAATTTCTTCGGGATTCTCACCAGCTTCAAGCATTTCAAGGACGAGATACACAAGTATTCGCGTCCCTTTGAAACATGCTTGACCATGGCATATGTTTGGGTCAACAGAGATATATTTGTTAAGATTATTCACTTTTTAACCCCCAATATTTATTCTAAACAAGATATATCATATTTATATCTCAAAGTCAACCAATATATTGCCCCATCATTTGCGCTAGGTTCAGGCAGCACTTCTCCGCTGGCGCCGTTAGTTTGCCGGTTAGCGAGTTTGCCGGTTAGCGGGTCAATCGGGAGATTAGGATTTGGTGATTCGGGAATTAGGGGATTAGGAACCCAATCTTCCATTAACCCAATATCCGAATCCCAATTCCCTAATCACCCGATAGCCTTAACCTGCGCCTCGCCGCTGCTTGGTTGCCTCGCCAGGATAGAATCACGTGAAGATAAACTAGCTTCTTCTGATACGGGAGGGGCAAATGTTTGTGGACATCGTGCCAGCAATACATATGGAGTAGCTGATGCATCACGCAAATCAGGAATTTATTACTGGAGAATGAATTATAGCTATACGCATACAAATCCAAGAATCCGGGGGCCACCGCTATCTGATGCCAGCTCACCTATATTTTTCACAAAAGTATTGCAGAAAATCAAGTCCTTTGTGATTTATTTGCTTATGGCGGGAATGCTTTTTATGCAGGAAGGCTGCGCAATACCCCTGCGGCAACAGATTACAATTATTAGTCCGTTTAGCAGCCCCAAGGAAAAATTTATGGCAGCATATCATGTGAGTATTAAATCTGCTACTAAATACATTGAACGCTATCCATGCGCAGGAAGTTATTATAGTCGGGGGCTTCTTTACGCTCATATAAATAAGTTTGAAGAAGCGAAGCAAGATTTTGCTAAGGCAATAGAACTAGACCCACAATATTCTCTTCACCTTTTAGTCCATGGTTTAATAATATCTCAAGATGTAAAAATTGGCAGTTTCGCCGTCAATACTTTTCTAAATGCAGTAAAGGATCCCCGTTATTATGTTTTGCGCCATGAAGCAGCTGAGATATTTGGAAAGACTGATACATTCATCAATTTCGCTATTCTCAGATTAAAAGACCCTTCCTGGCAGGTGCGCGAGACCGCAGTTCTATTTTTGGATAAATCCGATATGGCCGAAGCGGTAGAGGCATTAATTCCACTCTTAAAGGATAACGACGTTCGGGTGTGTGAGGTTACGGCATTATCTCTGGGACGTAGAGTTAAATCGTATCCTGAATTGGCAAAAGATTTCATTAATATTCTAAAGACAGACAGCAATCCTAATATGAAATATATTGCCGCCAAGTCGTTACAGGGTGTAAATACTCCAGAGGTAAAGGAAGCCAAGCCTTTGATTCAAAAGACTACGGCGGAGGTAAAGGTAGTGGTTATAATTCCAGGGGTTGATGACAAGTTATTAGGGCTTGATCCATTCTCGAGCCGCAAAGTAGAATGGTCAAAGAATATTCAGTTAAGGAAGCTATTAGAGCTAGCTGGAATAAGAGTTCTTGAACATTGTTGGACAGGTAATCTGGTAGGCAAAGATTTTCAAGATGCCAAATTAGAGTTGGATACCACAATGTTAAAAGCTTTGAAGATGGCGGGAGAACATGATAAAGTGATAGTAATGATGTATAGCGGAGGCAATCTAGTTGGAGAGAGATTCTTCGCATCGGATTTAGACCCGTTGATAAAAGAAGCATTTAAAGAGAAAAGAATCAATCTTTTAAGCTTGGGTTCTCCTTCCCGGCAGAATTTTGCGTCTTTGGACCCTAATTGGAAGAATATGGCTTTAGATAAAGACCTGGTGTATCGGATTTTTGGCCTTAAGCAATTTAAGGTAGAGCAACATGATGTAGTCTACCCTTACCCTCAGGATATTAGTAAGAGGCCTATTGATGCGCATTCCACCTTCCAGGATTATAGGGTAATCTCCGATATAATTCATAAAGTCTTTCCTAAATTACAAATACCTCAATTAGATAAAATGCTTAAAGAGCAAGATGTATCTAAATGGAAGTATTTTCCGACGCGGGGCTCCTGGCCCGGTATATATAATTTTGAAAGTGTTAGTCCAAGGCCATATGTAGATTATGGCGCAGGCCATTTAAGGGACCCATTTGTCCCACAATTACCCAGCATTCCACCTCAGCAACCAATACTAATGCCAGGCCAGCAACCCATACATACACCTCAGCCTATATATACACCTGAGCGGGGCTCCTGGCCCGGGCAATACAATTTTAATATCCGTGCGCCGGATAATTATTATCGCCAACAGCAGCAAATTATCATACCTCCGCCACCAATAATATTACCGTCAATACCACGTTTAAGGAGGTAGGAAAGGAGAAAAATGAAAAGACCTACCGGGTTAACAATATTTGGAATGATTAACGTTATACTTGGCATTTCCCCTTCTTTATTCTTAATCAGCCTTTGTTTGCGTTATTCTTTTTTTGCTACGGTTATCTATCTTTTTACTTTTGCCGGTTGGGTTACAGATAATGAATTCAAGAGTTTCGCTGATTGGTTTTTACTTACCATTGTTGATAGAGGGAGTTTGATAGCGTTGTATATATTCTCCCTGTTCTTGTTTTGGTCGGGATTGGCGATGCTCAAAAATAAGCCCTATAGTAGGAAATTAGCCATTATTTCAATCTCTGGGATTACCCTGAGTTGGATGGTTAGTAATATATCAAGTATTATCCATGGGCTTCTATATCAGAATGCAGAGTTTAATATTGCTGCGTTGTGGGCATTATTCTATATTTCACTAGCTTTATTAATTTACACATTTCTACTTATAAAATATCTCAAGCAGCCAGCAATAAAAGAACAATTCAATGAAGCAAGCTTTAAATTTACTCGGAGAGGAGTAATTTTCATTATTTTAGTTATATCGATTTCGGTATTGATAATCTTTGGCCCCTTAATTATGCTTTGGATTTGAAGCAATTTTGAATTAATGAGGATGATAAATGAATACTCCCGACCATAGGCAAGTGAGGCGCTGGCAGATAAACTGGCAGGCGAAGATAAAACTTGAGGGCCAAGAAGGCTTTACTAATTGCGCAATTTATGATATAAGTTTTAAGGGGATCAAGGTATGCTTACCCTATAAGCTGCAAACAGATACATTCCTGAAGCTAAGCGTGTGCGTTTCAGAAGAATGCGTCTTGGCAGAGGTGGAGGCATGGGTTGCCTGGCATAAGACTATAGAGGGCCGCAATGTCTATGGGCTCTACTTTAACAAGATAAAGGATGTGGAGAAGGAGAAGATATACCGGTTCCTGCGCCGCAATTTTTTAGGCGAGGTAAATAAACAATGGTGGCAGGGCCCGCAAGAAAAAGGAGGTGAAACAATGGAGGACCAGAGGATATTTGAGCGCTTTGAAGCGCGCTTCCCGTTGAGGTTCCTGAATCTTAGCGATAACAAGGAGGGTCAGGGCCGCACGCAAGACATCAGCGCAAAAGGGGTAGGCATAGTTACCCACGAAGAGTTAAAGCCCAATACGCCGCTTGAGCTATGGCTGCAGATACCTGACCGGGGAGAGCCGCTTTATATGCGGGGCGAGGTGGTCTGGTCAATATCTCAAGGCATAGATGAATACCGCACAGGCATTAACTTAGAAAAGGCTGAACTTATGGGCTTATCGCGGGTATTGCGCGTAGAATAACAAAAAGCCTTGACCGGTGTATAAACTTATGCTAAATTTATAATTTCTTACTTTAATTTTAAGGATTCAACTACGAAAGGAGTAAGGCAGTGCGCTTTTTATCACTTGTTATGATTTGTTGCCTCTTGTTTGGTAATGCGGGTTGCGCCCCTAAAAAAGAAACAGGGAAGCCGACTATAAGCGTATGGCACTGGATGACTGACAGGGAGCAGGCATTCCAGGAGTTATCCAAAAGATACGAGGCTAAAACAGGAGTAAGGGTTAATTTTGAGCTCTATGCGCCCTCTGATGCCTATTCCCAGAAGGTGCGCGCAGCAGCGCAAGGCATTAACCTGCCTGATGTTTTCGGCATATTGGCGGAAAAGAGGGATTTTGCTTCATTTGTTAAGGCAGGGCACATCCTGGATTTGACCCCCTATATGGAAGCGGATAACGCTGTATGGAAGGAGAGTTTTTTCAGCAAAGCCCTGGCAGTAAATGAATTCCTCGAAGGAAATAGTTATGGTATAAAGCCCGGAATTTACGGGGTGCCGATAGATGTTACCACCATCCAGATGCTTTATAATAAAAATTTATTCAGGCAAATAGGCTTAAACCCCAGAAATCCGCCCAGCACTTTCCAGGAATTCTTAGATATAGGTAAGAAGCTCAAAGCAGCCAATATGCAGGGCTTGGTTTCCGGGTGGGGCGAGGTGTGGATGATAGATTGTTTTGCCAATAACTACGCCTTTAATATTATGGGCAAAGACAAGGTATTAGCCACCATAAAGGGCGAAGTCCCTTATACTGACCCGGACTGGATTAAGGTACTTGGCCTTTTTAAAGATATGCAGGATTCAGGGCTTTTAGCCAGCGGCATAGTTACTATGGTCAACAAGACCGCAGAGCAGCTCTTTGCCAATGACAAGGCGGTGTTTGCCTTTAACGGCTCCTGGTGCGTTAATGTTTACAAAGGGATGAACCCTAACCTGGATTATGCGGCGATATTGCCGCCAAAGGTATCGGATAAATATCCTATGATGATATGGGGTGGGGCAGGTTCTTCTTTTATGGTGAATGCCCGCTCTAAAAATAAAGAAGAGGCGCTTAAATTTTTGATGTGGCTGACTGACCGCGAGCAGCAGGCGTATCTGGCAGAAGCCACCAATAACCTGCCGGCAAACAAGAATAGCCTTGCCAGGATACCCGATATACTGGCGCAGTTTGCCAGAGGCATGGATTCTGCCACGCACCCGAATGTCTGGGGCGTTTCTGAATTTTCCGCAGTGATAGAGGCTCTTGATAAAGGGATTCAATCCATTATTATCGAAGAAAAAACCCCGGAGCAGGTTGCGGCTGAAGTACAGAAAATCAAGGAAAGGGAATTGGCTAAGAGACGTAATCCGTAAATCGTAACTCGTAATTGGTAATTTTAAATTGCCTGGAAAAGAAATAAAAACATTTGAAGACTTAGAGGCGTGGCAAATTGCACATAAATTCGTTTTAGGAATATATCAAATTACCAAAAGATTTCCTAAAGATGAATTATACGGGATAGTTAGTCAATTACGTCGTGCAGTTTTATCTATAACAGCTAACATAGCCGAAGGGTTTAGCAGGTATCATTACAATGATAAAATTAGGTTTTATTATAATGCAAGAGGTTCTGTAAGTGAAGTTAGAAATGGTTTGATAGTATCCAAAGATATGCATTATATTACAAAGGAAGAATGCGATACTTTATTAGCCGATAGCGAGAGGGTATTAAAAATAATAAATGGTTTGATACGCTCAATTGAAAATCAAAAATAAGATTACGATTTACCAGTTACGGATTACGAGTTACGATGAAAATTAAGTCCACGTTAGAGAATTACGTATTTGTCCTTCCGGCGGTTTTGATATTTGCCGTATTTTATATCGTACCTTTTGTCTGGGTATTCCGTTACAGCCTGCACGATTGGGATGGGATATCGCCTATTATGAATTATATAGGCTTGGGGAATTTTAAAGAGATAATCCAGGATAAAATCTGGTGGAATTCGATGCTGAATGCCGGTTACATCACTTTAATCGCGCTTACTTTTCAGAATGCGCTGGCATTTTTATTGGCCTGGGCGTGCGACCGCGAGATAAGGCTGAAGAATTTCTACCGCTTGATATTTTTTATCCCTCCGGTTTTATCGGAAGTAGTGGTGGGGTTGGTCTGGCAGTGGATTTTAGACGGCAATTACGGGCTCCTGAACCACTGGCTGGTTCATCTGGGTTTCCCCAACTTAGTCAGGAACTGGCTTTCAGACCCACAAACCGCATTGACGGTAGTGGCGATAGTGCATTCCTGGAAGGGCTTTGGCTGGGGGTTCCTGATATTTTTAGCCGGGTTGCAGACTATCCCGCGCGAACTTTATGAGGCAGCGCGGGTGGACGGCGCAAACGCCTGGCAGTCTTTTAAAAAAATCACTATACCGCTTATGGTGCCGGTAGCAGTGCTGGTAGCAATACTGACCATCTTAGGCACTATGCAGGCATTTGTTTTGATTATTGCTATGACCGGCGGAGGCCCGGCGTATCACACGGAGGTCCCGGTCTTAAGGATACTGGCTTCTATGCGCGGCTCATCCAGGTTTGGTTATGCCTGCGCCCAGGGCATTAGTTTCGGCTTGATTTTAGTGGTAATTTCGTTTATACAGTACCGGTTTTCCAAGCGCGCCAGACAAATATGAAGACAACTGCTTATTATAAGACCAAAAAGATAACCATAAACCTAGTGATTCACCTTTTTTTGCTTACAGTTGCGGTAAGTTGCGTATTCCCCCTGCTCTGGATGGTCTCCTCAAGCCTGAAGACCCAGGAGACGATATTTAAAGATACCTCGCTTATCCCCAGGGTTTTTCATTTTGAAAATTATTACCTTGCCTGGATGGAGGGAGGATTCGGAAGATACTTCTTAAACAGCATATTTTATACGGTTTCAGTAGTCGTTGGCATAATCATTGTGGCTTCCCTTGCTGCTTATGCATTCTCGCGGCTTAATTTTCCCGGGAAGAATATCCTCTTTTATATGTTTATGGCAGCAATGATGATACCTATACCAGGGAGCTTTGTGCCGTTATACATTTTATTGAATAAACTGCATTTGAGGAATACTGCTCCCGGCTATATCCTGGCAATGATAAACGTGGGGCTATCCACAAGCATATTCCTGCTGAAGACCTTCTTTGACAAGATGCCTAAGGAATTAGAAGACGCAGCGCGTATGGACGGCTGCTCAAAGCTGGGCATCTGGTGGCACGTGGCCTTGCCCCTGGCTAAGCCGGTATTAGCAGTGGTAGTGGTTTTTAATGCGCTGACTGTCTGGAACGAGTACGTCCTGGCCTTGATTATCTTTGACAGCAAGCCGCTTATGCCGCTTCAGGTGGCGCTGATGACCTTTCAGGGAGAATTTATCACGCGTTATCCGCTTTTAATGGCAGGCCTGACCATAACTGCCTTACCTATTATAATAGTGTATGTCCTGATGCAGAAGTATATTGTAAAGGGAGTGACTGCAGGAGCGATTGTAGGATGAAAGATTTAAATCACAAATCACAAATTCCAAATCACAAACAAAATACAATACCGAATATTCAAAATTACAAACGTAAATTTAGGTCATTGGGTATTTGGTCATTGGTTATTGTTTGTAATTTGGTGCTTGGAAATTGGGATTTGTCAGGGCGCTGTGAAGAAAAACCCAGTTCCGGAGAATTGATCGTCAAGTGCTGGGAGGCGCACGGGAAAAAAGACGTAGAGGCGACTTTTAAATACACCCAACAGTTAATTGATTTATATAAAGATGAGGCGGATAAACAGCAGGCATCCCTGAGAATCCTGCCTAAGAACAGGCCGGATATAGAGGCTGTAGCAGCGTTAAATGACGTGGCTACCGCTTATTTTATACAGGGAGAATCCTACAGAAACCAGGAGAAAAAAGAAGAGGCTATAAAGGCTTTTAAGGTGGCGGTGGAAAAATACTGTTTTGCCCAGGCCTGGGACCCCCGCGGCTGGTTCTGGTCTGTGGCTAAGGCTGCCAGAGAGAGCATATTAAAATTAAATCCTAATGAAGCCCTACCTCCACCCTGTCCTGGAACCGAACCTGAGAAGGTTGCAGCAAAGAAGGTAAGCCAACTGCCTATAAAAATAGTTTTATACGACCCCGGGAAAGAGGATTTTGTAAATTACGGGCAATACGGAGAGTTTAAAAATATAGGGACAAAGGATTACCAATACATTATCAAAGACCAGGAAGGATTAATCGCAGCCGTAGGAGAGGGGATATACCCGAATACCACCTCTGTGAGATGGGACCCGGAGTTTAAAAAGGCGCAAAAGGAAAAACGGCTGGAAGGCTCGCACTGGGATTTTGTGCATTCCCCGGATTTAGAGGCTGCGTTCTTAAAATGGTGCATTGCTCCGGAGCCGCAGGGTGTAAAATTGTTTTATACCGCCTTTCTTTTAGAGAAATCAGGGTTAATAAAACACGCCCTTAAATGCTACTATGCTATTGTAGTGCATTTTCCCGGCAGCTACGGCTGGACATATTGGCATACTCCCTGGTACGTCGCTCAAGCGGCAATTGCCAGGATAAATTTCCTTTTGCGCAAGAATCCCCAGTTAGGATATAAACTTGTAGATGCCGATATAAAGATAATAAACGGTTATGATAATGATGTTTCCAACGATATAGCGGTGACTAACCCGGGTAAGTTCGTCAAGGCCGGGCTTCTGGAAAAATTAAAACCCAAGGCCTCAAAAGACCTCTTGAGTATAAAAAAGCGCTTAGGAAAAGGCAAGGTGCACCTTATCCAATACGAAACTGGCGACTGGGAATTAATCGTGGATAATAAGCCTTATGTAATTCAAGGCATTACTTATGCGCCTACCAAAGTAGGAGAATCTCCTGACGAGGGCACAATGACTAATTGGATGGAGGATGATTTTAATCATAATGGTAAGATTGACGGTCCTTACGATGCCTTTGTGGACAAAAACAGGAATAATAAACAGGATAAGAATGAACCCAGCGTCGGGGATTTTAGATTGATGGAGCAGATGGGCGTAAACACCATCCGGGTTTATCATCAGCCCTTTAAGGTTAACAGGGAGCTTTTGCGCGACCTGTATAACAGGTTCGGCATCAGGGTCATTATGGGAGATTTTTTAGGTAAGTATGCTTTAGGCTCAGGAGCTCCCTGGAACCCGGGCACAGACTACAACAATGAAGAGCACAAAAAGAATATGATGGAATCCGTAACAAAAATGGTTCTGGAATTTAAGGATGAGCCTTTTATATTATTCTGGCTTTTAGGCAATGAAAACGTCTATGGTTATGCCTGTAACGCCAATAAGGAGCCGGACGCATTCTTTAAATTCGCCAATGAGGCGGCTAAACAGATTAAAGCGATAGACCCCGAGCATCCCGTTGCTATATGCAGCGGAGATACTTTATTCCTGGATAAATTCGGGAAAGACGCTCCGGACATTGATATATTCGGCACTAATGCTTATCGCGGAGATTACGGATTCGGCAGGATTTGGCAGGGTGTAAAAGAGGAAACTGACAGGCCGGCATTTATTACGGAGTTTGGTTGCCCTGCTTATGCCGAAGGGAAATCTGTTAAAGAAGCAGAAGAATCTCAGGCAGAATATCACCGGGGCTGCTGGGAGGATATTGAGAGCAATATGGCTTTTGCCGGCAGAGCAGGTAATTCCATCGGAGGAGTTGCCTTTGAATGGCTGGATGAATGGTGGAAGGCTTATGAGCCCTGGATACACGATACCAGAGGTTTATTTACCGGGCCGTTTCCCGACGGGTTTATGCATGAGGAGTGGCTGGGCGTCTCAGGTCAGGGAGACGGTAAATTAAGCCCTTTTCTAAGGCAGTTGCGCAAGTCGTATTATATGTATAAAAAAATGTGGAAATAATAATTCGTAACTCGTAAGCTCGTAACTAGTAACTCGTAATTTAAAAATGGAGTTGGAATATTTAAAGCATTTTAAAATTTAGTTCAAAAATTACTAGTTACGAGTTACTAATTTACTAGTTACTGAAAGATGGAGGTAGAAAGGAGGCGGTTAAAAAAAGTATCAGGGTATCAGGTATCAAAGTTTTTTCTTTGACACATGACACATTGACACTATGATACATATAATTAATTACAACTAATTTGAAAAAAGGGAGGTGCAGAAATGAAGAAGTTATTAGTAGTGTTGGCAGCGTTGATTCTGGCAGCGCCGATTTGCGCGCCGGCAGAAGAGAATGTTGCTACCCAACCCAAGGAATTCGTGGTTTATCTGGACAAAAACAGCCGCGAGAACCACTATATTCCTTCAGGGTGGATGGGAGACTACGGAGACATTAAATTAAATGACCAGTCTATGGATAATCCACATTCAGGCACGACCTCTTTGCAGTTTACTTACAGCGCCAAGAAATCTCAAGGGCAAGGATGGGCAGGCGTATACTGGCAAAACCCGGCTAATAACTGGGGTAGTAAGAAGGGCGGGTTTGACCTGACCGGGATGACCAAGTTGACTTTCTGGGCAAGAGGCGCAAAGGGCGGAGAAATTATCCAGAAATTTATGGTCGGCGGTATAAAGGGCACATATTCAGACACGGCAAGCATTGAGATGGGCCCGGTTGAACTTACCGATACCTGGAAACAATATACCGTTAATCTTGTTGGCCGCGACCTATCCTATATCAGCGGAGGTTTTGGCTGGGTAACCACTGCGGATTTAAATCCGGATGGCTGCGTTTTTTATCTGGATGACATAAAATTTGAAGCAGACCCCGCTATGAAACCGGAGGCCAAGAAAGCAGAGGGTATGCCATTTTACGTTTATGCTGACCGCACCTCGGTCAAAAACCATTATATCCCTTCAGGTTGGATGGGTGACTACGGTGACCTGAAATATGACGGCGCGTCAAAAGAGGACCCTTATTTAGGGGACAGCTGCATTAAAATAATCTATAACGGCAAGGCCTCTCAGGGCGCGCGTTGGGCAGGCATATACTGGCAAAACCCGGCTAATAACTGGGGCACTATTGACGCAGGCTTTGACCTTTCCAAAGCGAACAAACTAACCTTCTGGGCGCGCGGTGAAAAAGGCGGGGAGAGGATTGAAGAGTTTAAGGTCGGCGGGATTATGGGAGAGTATTCTGATTCGGATACTGCCGGCATCGGACCGGTTATCCTGACCAAGGATTGGAAGCAATACAGCATTGATTTAAAGGGTAAGGATATGTCCTACATCATCGGCGGTTTCTGCTGGGCAGCTAATATTGACAACAATCCCGAAGGCGCTACCTTCTATTTGGATGAGATTAAGTACGAGTAATACACTTCATCAGGGACGGTTCTCAAGACAAAGCAGAACCGTCCCTTTCCTGGGGATTATTTTATGCATTCTTTTTTTATTGGGCATGGCCTCCAGGCCAAAGCCAAAGGTCTACATCAAAAAACTCAGACACAGCCGCTACCAGCTGATTGTAGACCGTAAGCCCTACATCGTAAAAGGCGTCTGTTATAACCCTATCCCTATAGGCCAGAACCATGAATACGACTGGTGGTCTAGCCCTGATAAGCCCTGGATTGTGGACGGGAAATTAATGCAGGAGATGGGGGTAAATACGATAAGGATCTATCAGGCCGGAGAGAACCCCGAGGCAGTAAAAAAGGTTATCCGGGATATGTACGAACTTTACGGCATACGCACAATTTTAGGCCACTGGCTGGGTTTCTGGGAATACCCCTGCCCTTTTTACGGGGATAAAATTTTTCAGGATAAAATTAAAAAAGAAGTCTTAGAGATGGTTGAACTCTATAAAGATGAGCCGGGCCTGCTTCTCTGGATTTTAGGGAATGAAAACAATTATTCCTGTTTAGGGATGGTGAACAAATGGTCAACCCCGGAAATAGACAATGAACCTGACCCGCAAAAACAAAAGGCAATGCGCGCCAGGATTTATTATTCTTATGTAAACGGCCTTGTAGCCCAGATTCACAAGATTGACCCCAATCACCCCGTTGCCCTGGGTAACGGCGAGTTAATCGGATTGGAATTTGCCAGGGAATTTGCTCCCGACGTAGATTTAGTTGCCTGCATCATTTATAGGGGCAGGACCTTCGGCAGCCTTTTCAGGTCCTTAAAGGCAACTTTTGACAAGCCTGTCCTTTTATCGGAGTTCGGCGCGGATGCCTACGATGCCTATTTGAAAAAAGAAGACCAGAATATGCAGGCCTTTTTCCTGGAATCGCAGTGGCGCCAGATTTACGAGAACTTAGCCGATAATAAGGAAGGGGAGGGGAATTGCCTGGGCGGGACAACTTTTGAATGGACGGATGAATGGTGGAAGCACGACGAGAATAACCCGGAAAGCTGGAAAGTCCACGATACGGAATCAAACTGGTCTAACGGAAGTTACTATTTTGACATAAAGGCCGACGGCAACAAGAATATGAACGAAGAGTGGTTTGGCATCGTGGCTTTATCCGAGGAACTGGAGAACGGCCTGAACAAGCGCATACCGCGCAAGGCCTATTACGTGATAAAGGAATTCTGGAAAAACCCGTCTTTAGACAATAAGAGCAAAAACAAGGTAAAGAAATGATAAAATCCCAAATTACAAATTACAAATCACAAACAAATTCCAATACCAAATCACCAAAATTCCAAACTGATGCTTTTCTTTTGGTCATTGTGATTTCGGTATTGTATATTGTTTGTAATTTGGTGCTTGGGATTTGTAATTTTTGTTATGCTCAGGATAGCGATAAATCGGCTGCCTTAAGCAAGCAGATTATTGGAGCAAAGAGTAACGCGGAACTGTACGCGCCTTTTGAGGAATTAAAGGATTCGTATTTTAAAGATAACAAATATACGGAGTTTGTGGAATCTTTACGGGCCTTAAGCCAGCAAAAGAAGGCCCTGGAGCCGTTTACAGATTATTACATTGCATTGAGCCGCTATCAGCAACTTAAATATTTAGAAGAGACGCAGGGCTGGGACGAATATTTTAGCCAGGGGAATACTTACAGGGATGAGTTAACTAAGGCTGCGCAAAATGCGATTGATGCCACTACGATAAACGAGCCTCTTAACCCTTATGCCCGGCTTATCCTCTGGCAGTTTCATAAAGACCAGCAGGATGCCTTTGCCGAGCAGGCGCTCACTGATTTGATGAATTCGGTTATGGAGTATTCAAAAGTTAGCGCTGATACAAAACCTATAAAGGAGGCCGCGGATAAACTTTTATCTTATGGCGAAAAAGGGAAATCTAAAGAGTTGTACAGGATTTATGCCGAGAAACTCGCTGCCTCTGATATAAAAGACGATAGCCTCGCAGCCATTGCTTCGGGGTTCTATAAAGAAGGAAATTTAGACCTGGCAGAAAGCATTTATAATATTTATCTTGATAGAATAACTGCGTCAACTCCCCGGGAAAAATTACTTCCTGTTTTGACGGACATAGCCAGGGAATTTTCTTATAAAGACCAGGGCCCAAGCGATCCGGTTTATGCGGAGAAAATATTTAAGAAAATAGAGGAGTTGGCCGGGAAAAAGGTTTTTGACCAGGAACTAATGTATTTGCGCGCCTTTAACTTAGAGAAAGCAAAGGAATACCAAAAGGCAAAGGATGCCTATATTGATTTTCTCCTGGCATTTCCCGCAGCCACCCACAGCGATGAGGCGGTTTTTAAAGTCGGGATTATTAACACCTATATATTAAAGGATAAAAAAGAGGGAAGGAATTATTTTAAAGAATTAATCTCTAAGACAGGAACCCTTCGCCCTTGGGGGATTTCCGCTTTATATCAATTAGGCCTGCTTAGCCAGTGGGAAGATGATTTAACCGCTGCAAATGATTATTATAATAGGTTAATTAAAGAAGCAGCCGGCAAATATCCGCAAATGCTCGCCCGGGCCTCTGAAAGATTAAAGGAAATAGAGGAAGGAAAGCCCATGGAATACGGGCTTAAGACATTCCTGGATGTCTCGCTAAAAGAAGAATATAGCGCGCTCGATATGTCAAAGATAGATTTAAGAACCCGTCCTTATCAGGCAAATAAAGAGCAAGCTGTAAACATAAGCTCTGCTGTGTATGCCGCTCCTACCGGATGCATGGAAGTCCAACTGCAGTATCTGTGGTCAGGAGACTTGGGGAGCAAAAAACCATCTAATGACCAGTCTGCATTCGCTACCGTTTACACAGATACAGGGACGCAGGTAATAAACCTGGTCGTGGTCTCGCCCAGCGGCATCATTGACCGCTCCCTGGATTTAGTGGATACCTATTAATCCCTGCCGAAGTTCACGAATCTCTTAAATTACATTAGTTGTTAAAAATACTTGACTTATATTTATTTAGTAGTATAAATAAAATAATAAGCCACGGAGAAAGACAATGGGAACCAGATGCAGGAAATAGATTTTCAAAAAGAGCAGCTTACGGAAAAAGAAAAGCGTAATATTGATATACTGGAAATTTTAAGAAGGCGCGGGCCCGTAAGCCGTCCCGACATATCCAAGGAAATGGGCTTAAACGTGGTCACTGTCTCCAATTACGTTGACGAATTCATCAGGCGTAAACTCGTATACGAGAAAGAGCTCGATATTTCCGAAGGGGGCAGGAGGCCGGTGCTTCTGGATTTAAACCCGCAGGCCGGGTTTGTAATCGGCGTGGGGCTTAACCTGATGAATATGGTGGGGCTTCTGGTGGATTTAAAAGGCAATATCGTAACCAAAACGCAAATCGCCCGGCCCCGGCCGTCAGTCAAGGAGATATCCGAGTGTTTATTGGAGATTGTCCGCGAGATACTCAGGCGTTCAAAAGAATATGCCTCCAATATAAGAGGCATCGGCGTAGGCATAGCCGGCCTGATTAATAAAGAAAACGGCTCCATACACTGGCCCCAGAAGATGGACCACTATTATACCTACGCATCGGTGGATTTGCCCCTTCGGGATTTGATAGAGAAGGAATTTAACCTGCCAGCGTTAATTGAAAACGACGCGACGAGCGCCTGTTTCGGGGAACACTGGCTGGATTTAGAGCAGCCCTTTAAAAATGTCATCTATATGTTTTCAGGCGTGGGCTGCGGGATAATGCTTAACGGAGAAATTTATAGAGGCGCGCAGGGTTACGCCGGGGAAGTGTCAATTTATAATTACAAGGAACAGGACCTGTTCAGCTGCGCGCTGGGCAACAGTTGTTTCCTGAAACGCTGGGAGATGGACTTAGGTATTGTTGAGGATATAAAATCTATGTTAGCCAGCGATAAAAATAAAGCCATAAATTTTTTCCGGCTCACCTCAAGTAATATAGACAATGTTGATTTAAAGAGCGTCTTTATCGCAGCCAGGGCTAAAGACGAATTGGCCGGTTTAGCCCTCCAGAGGGCGGCCAAGAGGCTGGGGATAAAGATCGCCTCGCTGGTAAATTTACTGAACCCCGAGGTGGTTATTATCGGCGGAGGCTTTGAAGAAGCAGGGGAGGATTTCTTAAATAAGGTAAGGGAGACCGTCAGAGACTGGGCTTTTCACGAAGCAACCGATGATTTAAGGATAGTCTACTCTCAATTAAGAGAAAACGCAGTAGCGCTGGGTGCAGCGAGCTTGGTTATGCAGAAGATGTTCGCCCAATTGCTTATCTAAGGGGTCAAGGAGGGGTGATGGAGCGGAAAACAAAATTTATTGTCTTGGGCCTGGCGGGATTATCGGTAATATTTGTTTTTCTTTATATACAGACCCTGGGTTCAAAACAATTAGTCCTGCGGGAAAGGGATGATTTAAAGAAAGAGAATATAACGCTCGTTGGCAAACTGGATAAGCTCCGGGAGAATATCCGCGATTATGAAAATAAAATTGGTTTATTAAATAATGACCTGGATAAGGTTTCCCGTGAAAATCAGGAACTTGAAAGGAAATTTGAGCTGGCCAGTAAGGAAAGGGCAGAGCTTGTCGAGAGGCTGAAGTCAAGGCCCGCACAAGCGGCTCAATCCCAGGCACCGCCGGACACCGATGCCTACTGGGCAGGGATTTTGAAGGAAAAAACAGACCTGGAACTGCAATTAGGTAATTTACGGGGTGAATTAAGGACAGCGCAGATAACAAATGAAGAGTTGCAGAGGGAAAAGAGCGTCGTAGAATTGGACGTAAACAGCCTGAAGCGCGACAATGAGGATTTAAAACGGCAGTTAGAATATAATCAAAAAGTAATGGACAGCGTAAGCCAGGAATTAGTCAGGGAGAAGAACGATAAAATTAAAATCCAGGATACCTTTAAATTAATCAAGAACGAGAATACCCTTCTTATGCGGCAATTAAAGAGCCTGAATGAGCGTAAGGTTAATCTGGAGAAGAAGCTTCAGGGGCTCCAGGAAAAAAACGAAGCCCTGGAGCGGAAATTTACGGAGATGCAGACAATGCTGACGGATAAGATATCCAAGATAGACGACCTCAAGGATAGACTGGATACTATCCGTAGCGGCAGCGCTGATAAGGCCGAAGCCCCCCAGGAGAAGAAGGAGTCAGTGGAACTGCCAGCCATAGTTGTGCGTCCGCAGCAAACAGAAACTCCCTCGGCAGAGGCTCCTGCCGGCGCGCTTACAGGCAAAATCCTGGCGGTAAACAAAGATACCAACTTCGTAATTATTGACCTGGGTGAAGAGGCGGGCATAAAAATAGGGGATAGCTTCCAGGTATATCGCGAGGCTAAACCTATCGCCTCTATTGTGGTCATCCAGACGCGCAGAAATATAGCGGCCTGCGACATAAAGAAAGAGACTACGCCTATTAAGGTCGGCGATACCATCAGATAAATGTCCCGTAGCAAAAAGACTCCCTCCAAAACTATCTCCATAGAAGAGGTTGCCCGTCTTGCCGGCGTATCCATCAGCACTGTTTCGCGCGTGATTAATAAGGCGCCCACGGTAAAAGAAAAAAACCGCAAAAGAGTGCTGGATGCGGTCAAACAGCTGAATTTTCAACCCTCTGTGTTTGCGCAGAGGCTGGCTACAGGAAAAAGCAACGTGGTAGCCTTGATTATACCGCGTTACGAAGGCGTGTTTTATTCCTTTTACGCCCTGGAATTAATCCGCGGCATAGGCACGCTCTGCGCTGCCCTGAAACTGGACCTCCTGCTCCACCTGACAGACGCTCGCTCCACCCTTAATTTAAGGGGCGTAGGGGGGATAATCTTTGCGGATATCATCGGTAACCGCGCTCAACTTGAAGACGCGTTAGCAAACGCGATACCCTGCGTCGTAATTAATAATTATGTTGAGGACTTAAAGGTCAGTTGCATTGCCATTGATAATGCTGCTGGCGCTGAAGCAGCAGTTAATTATTTAATCAGCCTTGGCCATAGAAAAATAGCGCATATAACCGGAGACCTGGTGACCCAGGCAGCAGCAGAGCGGTTTGAGGGGTATAAACGGGCGCTTAAAAAAAATAATATTGCGCTTTCCTCCCAATACATATTTAAGACAGATTACTCCCGGGGCCAGGCCAGGCGCGCTGCCGAGGATTTAATCAAGATGCCTGAGCGGGCTAGCGCTGTATTTGTCGCCTCTGATTCCATGGCTTTGGAAGTGATGGCAGTTGCGCGCGAGCTGGGAAAGACCGTGCCTGATGATTTATCTATTGTGGGTTTTGACGATAACCCTTCCGGGCTTTATGGACCGGTGGCCTTGACCACTGTCCGCCAGCCCTTGATTAAGATGGCAGAGGAGAGCGTAAAGGAATTGAACCGCCTGATGAGCCGAAAGCCGGATATACAGGTAAAAAAAGTGCGTTTGCCAACGGAGTTAGTCATCAGGGAGTCCTGCAAGCCGTTATAACCCGTAACATAATTAATACAATTTATTGTATGTTAATTTCAGGATTATACTATATATTGTATTTTCTTCTTGACAAATGATTTATTCAGCGTTATACTGCGCATCGTAAAAATACTAAAATAAATCACTAACCTTTTCACTAAAGAGGAAAGAGAATATGGCGCAAAAATTATCCGATAATGCCTTAAAGGTATTAGAGCGAAGGTACCTGAAAAAGGACGAACAGGGCAAGGTAATTGAGACGGTAGAGGAGATGTTCCTTCGGGTAGCCAGGGCGATTGCCCTGGCGGATAAATTTTACGGCAAGAGCGAAAAAGAAGTGGAAGAACTTGAAAAGGCATTTTACCGTATTATAAGTGAATTGGAATTTATGCCTAATTCTCCTTGTTTAATGAATGCGGGCAAAGAATCTGGTCAGCTTTCGGCTTGTTTTGTCCTGCCGATTGAAGATTCAATGGAGTCGATATTTGAAAGTCTGAAGGCAACAAGCCTTATTCATAAATCAGGTGGCGGAACAGGATTTTCTTTCTCCCGGCTTCGGCCGAAAAACGCCGTGGTAAGGACAACCGGCGGGATTGCCTCAGGCCCGGTCTCTTTTATGAAGGTTTATGATGCGGCTACAGAAGCTGTTAAACAGGGCGGAAGTCGTCGGGGTGCTAACATGGGAATTTTGCGGGTTGACCACCCGGATATTCTGGAATTTATTACCTGTAAGGAAAATGATAAACACATTACCAACTTTAATATCTCGGTTGCCATTACCGACGATTTTATGACGAAATTAGAAAAAGGCGAAGAGTACGATTTGATTGACCCCCGCACCCAGAATACAGTTAAACGGCTTAATACAAAAGAGGTATTTGATTTAATTGTCAAGCAGGCGCATAAGAACGGAGAGCCGGGGGTTATCTTTATTGACCGGATGAACGAATTCAACCCAACCCCGAAATTAGGAAAGTATGAATCGACTAACCCATGCGTAGCAGGCGATACTTTAATTGCTACTGAAAAAGGATTAATGAAAATAAGGGATATTGCTAATTCTTTTTCTTCCGGAGGATTACTTATATATACTGATGAGAGCGTCTTGGATTCTTGCTACTTGGAAAGAGAAGAAGCTGTTGCTACAATGACAAAAAGGACGCTCTATCTTCATAAAATTTCACAGGCTTTTTGTTCCGGGATAAAGCCGGTTTACAAGTTAGCTACAAAATCAGGATATGAATTAAATGCTACAGCAGAACATAAGATTATGACAACCGATGGATGGGTAGAAATGTGCAGTTTAAAAGTAGGATATCATAAAGTCTTGCTTCAGTCTGAAAGAGGAGGTTTTAATATAAATAGCCGTTTACCATTTGAAGTGGAAAATGAATTCAAGGGGGCAAATGGCAGGATACGTAAATTGAATTTGCCGGACAGATGGAGCAAGGAACTCGGCCAATTGGCAGGATGGATTGTAGGAGACGGCTGGCTAAGAGATGATGAGCATTGTTGCGTAGCTCTAAGTTTCGGGAGCGATGATAAAGAGCTCATTGATTATTTTAAGAACATTCTCAATTTTTACAATGGGGTGCCTGTAAATGAATATCGCAGAAAAAACGGGGTTTATTATCTTTCATATAACAGCAAGTACATAGTTGATTTCTTTAAGAAAATAGGAATTATGCCGTGGCAGAAGGCGGAAGAAAAAGAGGTACCTTATACAATATTCACGGCTACCGAGGATACAGTAATAGGATTTTTGCAGGGGTTATTTAGTTCGGATGGAACGGTTCGCGATAATCCGAAGTCAAACAGTTCCTGGCTTGCTTTAACTTCCAAGAGCAGAAAATTACTTCAGCAAGTGCAATTGTTACTATTAAACTTGGGGATAAAGAGTAGAATTTTTGATAGAAGCAGACCTCCGCGGGAAGGATTATTTAATTATGTAACTAAGGATGGTATGCTAAAAAGTTATAGCTCTGACGGTTTGTTATATGAACTAGGAATTTTTGCAGAAAGCAGACAGAGGTTCAGAGAGATGATAGGGTTTATTAATACAAAGAAGATAGAAAGATTAGAGGAAATAAGATTTAAAGGTTTCAGAGAGCAGGTATTTGATGATTTAATCGTAAGTATTGAGAATATCGGCGAGAGAGAAGTGTTTGATTTAACCGAACCCATGACTCATTCTATGATAGCTAATGGAATGGTAATTCACCAGTGCGGTGAGCAAGTACTTTTACCTTATGAAAGCTGCGACCTGGGTTCCATAAATTTAGCCCTGATGTATAAGAAGGTGGGCACCCGTCACGAAATTGACTGGGATAAATTAAGAGAAGTAACCCACCTTGCCGTGCATTTCCTGGATAACCTTATAGACGTGAATAAATTCCCGCTCCCGCAGATAGAGAAGGCGACTAAGCTTACGCGTAAAATCGGTTTAGGCGTTATGGGCTGGGCGAGCCTGCTTATACGGCTGAACATACCTTATAACAGCGAACAGGCAGTTGCCCTGGCTGAGAAAGTAATGTCATTTATATTAACTGAGGCGAGCAAGGAGTCGCTGGAATTAGGCAAGGCCAAAGGGACCTTTCCCGCATTCAAAGGCAGTATTTACGATAAGAAAGAAAACCCGACGCGCATGCGTAACGCCACATTAACCACTATCGCCCCTACCGGCACCATCAGCATAATCGCCGGGCCCTGCTCTTCGGGGATTGAGCCTTTGTTTGCCATCTCTTATTATCGCAATGTAATGGATAATGATAAGTTAGTAGAGGTTGACCCCTTGTTTGAGGAGATTGCCAAAGAGAGAGGATTTTATAGCCGGGAATTGATGGAGAAGATTGCGGAATACTCCTCGATACAGGATATTAAAGAGATTCCCGAGGACGTAAAAAGAGTATTTGTCACCAGCCACGATATATCGCCTGAATGGCACGTACGTATGCAGGCAGCGTTTCAAAAATATGTTCACAACGCAACTTCCAAGACCATAAATTTTCCCAATGAGGCTAAGGTAGAGGATGTGCGCAAATCTTACCTTCTGGCTTATGAGTTAGGTTGCAAGGGTATCACTATTTATCGGGATAAGAGCCGCGAGGAGCAGGTTTTAAATATCGGCGCCCCTACACAAAAAGAGGAGCAAAAGCCCCAGGAGGTTAAAAAAGAAATCGCCCCCCGCCCACGGCCAGAAGTAATCATCGGAACTACCACAAAGGTCGCGACCGGCTGCGGCAATCTTTACGTTACCATAAACGTTGACGAAGAGGGAAATCCTTTTGAGCTTTTTACCCAGATGGGCAAGGCAGGTGGATGCGCCGCATCCCAACTTGAAGCAATCGGAAGGCTCGTTTCGCTGGGTTTTCGTTCAGGCATTGAGGTAAAGTCCATTATTGAACAGTTACGCAATATACGCTGCCCTTCCCCGTCCTGGGAAAAGGGACAGAGGATATTCTCCTGCGCAGATGCCATTGCGCGCGTAATTGAGAGAAGGCTGGTTAACAGTCAACCCTTAAGAGCTCCTTTAGAAACACAACCTGTAGCCATGAAACATTCCCGCGAAGATGAACATATTGCTCCTGCTTTTGACCTGACTCCTCATGCAGATATTGTCGGCGTCTGCCCGGATTGCGGAGGCGCATTACGCCATGAAGAGGGATGCGTCAAGTGCCACGCCTGCGGCTTCTCTAAGTGCTAATGAATAAAATATTATATGTTGTTCTCGATGGGTTAGGCGACTTGCCTATCAAAGAATTAAACAACAAGACGCCTTTGGAAGCAGCGCTTACTCCCAATTTAGACAGGCTTGCGCAAAGAGGAAAGACGGGGTTGGTTTATCCAGTAGCCAAAGGCATTGCGCCTGAGTCGGATATTGCAGTGATAAGCCTGTTAGGTTATGATGCACATAAATATTATACAGGCAGAGGTCCCTTGGAATCCTTTGCCGAAGGCTTAAAGGTAAATGACGGGGATGTGGCTTTCCGGGTGAATTTTGCCACCGTTGCCGATGATGGGAAAACTATTAAAGACCGCCGGGTAGGAAGGAACCTGACTACCGAAGAAGCTACGGCCTTAGCCAAGGAAATAAATTCCAGAGTTACCTTATCAAGCGCAACCTTTGAATTCAAAAATACTATCGGCCACCGTGGGGTATTGGTAATAAGGGGGATGCGTTCCAAATTATCCGGCTGGATAACCAATACTGACCCTGCGTATGACAGGGAAGGGGTGTTCGGAGTTGCAAAAGAGAAGTTTGATAACGAGGTTGCAGAATCGGTCCCTATGCCGGGATACGAAAATTCCAATGAGGCAAAAGAAGCGGCCCTTCTTTTAAATGAATTCACCCGCAAATCCAATAAGGTTTTGAATGAGTCTCTGGTAAATAAGAAAAGAATCGCCGAGAATAAACTCCCTGCAAATGTAATCCTCTCGCGGGACGCAGGAGACCACCTTCCTGAATTCCCTCCGGTAAGCGCCCTTTTTAACCTTAAATTCGGCTCATTTGTGCAGATGCCTGTAGAGAAAGGAATTGCACTTTTAACCGGTATGGAGATAATTGGCGTGCCTGAATCTACCGGCCATTTGGACGTGGATTATCCTGTGTGGGCAAAGGTTGCGCTTGATTCCATAAAAAAATACGACGGCATATACGTGCATATAAAAGGCCCTGACGAGCCTGCGCACGACGGGGATTTTGAGAAAAAGAAAGAAATAATTGAAGCGATAGATAAGTTCTTCTTTGCCAGTCTTCTCCCAGAACTTGATATTAATAACACCATTATCGCGGTAACTGCTGATCACTCTACTGTCTGTGCCATCAAAGCGCATTCTAGCGACCCTGTGCCGCTTCTGGTTTGCGGCGGGAATATCCAACCAGACGGCTCAATGAGTTTTTCCGAAAAGGCTGCAAAGCTTGGTTCTATAGGCGAACTGCGCGGCCAGGACATCATGCCCCTCCTTGTAAAATCTGCACAAGAATAGCACTAAAGTATCGCAATAATATTTTGCTTCGGGCTTTGTTCGCGCACGAAATTTTTTGCCGTCTGCTTCGGTTTACGCCTTGCTTTCGCTCGCGACTTACGCTTTTAAGGCCAGGTTACTCGGCTTCATCTCGGCGTAATTCCTTGCAGACGCCAAGCTTAAGCGCTGTGCCAAAAAATTTCTAATTGTGCGCTCACAAACCCCTCTGCAAAATTTACAGACCCCCATAAATCCCCTTGACAAAACCTTGGGCAGGAATAAACTAATAACATGAAGAACAAAGCCTTTACCCCGCCCTTTCTAAAATCTTATTCGCCTATTTTTATAGAAAGGGCGGGGTTTACCCTCCTGGAATTAGTAGTAGTAATTCTGATTGTAGGAGTCCTGGCTACCTTGGGCTTTACCCAGTACGGAAGGATGGTGGAAAGGTCAAGACAAGCTGAAGCAAAGCAGATTATAGGGGATATTCGTAAACTTACAGCAGCTTATTATTTAACAAATGGCTCACTAACCGGTATTGCTGATACCGATATTAACATAGGCACAGCCTCAGACCAGATTCCCAGCGCCTGCACAAGCTCGCATTATTTTTCATATAATTTGAGGGAAGACCTGACCTCCGGAACGAGTTACTGCTTTGAAGCATGGCGGTGCACGAGTGGCGGGAAGCTGCCGAACGGCTCTCTAATGAGGGTCACCCTACAAGGGTCGATCGCGACTGGGTCGGATCAGTGGAACGAGTATTGGTACTAGGGGACGCTTTCCAGACCACCCTAACTTTACAACCCTCCCTCTTTTTAAATTTCCTTAACATCAATTAAATGGTATAATTAAACCAGAATGAGCGATTACGATATCATAGTCATTGGTGCGGGGCATGCAGGGATTGAGGCAAGCCTGGCGTGCGCCAGGATGGGTTGCAGGATTCTTTTGGTGACCCACAGCGCCAATAATATAGGTAAGATGAGTTGTAATCCGGCAATCGGCGGGGTAGGCAAAGGCCAGCTGGTAAAAGAGATAGATGCGCTGGGCGGGCAAATGGCTAAGGCAGCTGATGCTTGCGGTATCCAGTTTAGGATACTCAATGCCTCTAAGGGTGCGGCAGTCCAGTCTTCGCGTGCACAGATAGATATGAATACGTATAGCTGCTATATGAAGGAGTTGCTGCAAAAACAGGAGAACCTTGATATATTGGAGGCAGAGGCAAAGAGATTGGTGATTAGAGATGGCCGCGTATTCGGGATAATCACTGATAAAGGCCGCGAGATTAATTGTGCCTGCGTTATTGTCTGCCCGGGGACATTCCTGGACGGACTAATACATATCGGTCTAAGGCATTTTAGCGCTGGCAGGATTAACGAGCCTGCGAGCGTCGGATTAGCGCGGAACTTAAGAGAATCAGGATTTACTCTCTTAAGGTTTAAGACGGGAACCTGTGCTCGCCTGGATAAAAATTCAATAGATTTTTCAAAACTGGTTGTGCAAAATGGGGATTACCTGCCAAAACCGTTCTCCTTTTCAACCCTGAAATTAACGCAGAAACAGATTCCCTGCTACATAACCTATACTAATAAAAATACCCATAAGATTATCCTGGATAACCTAAGCCGTTCTCCGCTTTACGCAGGGGTAATCAAGGCAACGGGTGTAAGGTATTGCCCTTCAATAGAAGATAAAGTCGTAAAATTTAGCGATAAGCCGCGGCACCAGATATTTCTGGAGCCGCAAGGCTTGGAAACGAATGAAATTTATCCTAATGGCTTATCCACCAGTTTGCCCGAGGATGTTCAATTAGATTTAATACATTCCATAGAAGGGTTAGAGGAAGCCAAGGTCCTGCGTTTTGGTTACGGCATAGAGCATACTGTTGTTGAGCCGACCCAGCTTTATCCAACCTTAGAAACCAAATTGCTCAAGAACCTGTATCTTGCCGGCCAGATAAACGGCACTACCGGCTATGAAGAAGCAGCAGCACAGGGATTGGTTGCCGGGGTTAATGCGGCTTTGCGGATGAAAAATAAAGAGCCCCTTATTTTAGAGCGCTCCCATAGCTATATCGGCGTATTAATTGATGATTTAACTACGAAGGGGACAACCGAACCTTACCGGATGTTTACCTCGCGCGTGGAATACCGCCTGCTCTTACGCGAGGATAACGCTGATGTGCGCCTTAGAAAAACAGGTTATGGGCTCGGCTTAGTGAGTAAAAAAGATTATGAGCAGGTGCAGGCAAAAACAAAAGCCATTCAAGCAGGCATTAGCTTCTTAAAAACTATCCGCCTCAAACCCACTCCCCAAATCAATGAGAATCTGAAGAAGCTTAATACATCACCTATAAAAAGGAGCGTTACCTTGGATGAGCTTTTGAAAAGGCCGCAGATAAACCTTCAGGACTTAAAGGATATAGACCATCTTCAGTGGAGTATCCCGGATTTTGCTTTGCCTCAGGTTGAAATTGAGGTAAAATATTCAGGGTTTATCCAGAGGCAGCTTAAAGAGGTAGAAAGGTTCAATAATTTAGAAAAGATAAAGCTGCCTGCGGATATGGATTATGCAAAAGTCAGCAGCCTTTCCAGGGAAATTAAGGAAAAACTGAATAAATTCAAGCCGCTAAACCTGGGTCAGGCATCGCGCATTTCAGGAGTTACCCCTGCCGCGATTTCAATATTAATGGTGTATTTAAGGAAACTCGATGGACAAAAACAAGAATTACGCAAACCTTAAGAAATTCTGCCAGGAACAGGGAGCGGATTTGTTCGGCGTAGCCGATATTTCAAAGATGAAAGGCAGCTTTATGCTTCCTAAAAGTTTATTGGAAAAGTTTGATAGGGCGGTTTGCCTCGGAGTAAGATTATCGGCGAGTATCTTAGAGGAAATCCTGGATACTCCCACCAAGCTTTATTTTCATCACTACCGCACAGCCAATGCCTTCCTTGACCAGCTTGGCCTTAAGGTATGCAATTATATGCAGAATAAAGGGTATTCTGCTTTACCTGTTCCCGCATCCCAGATTCTTGATTGGCAGAATCAGAAGGCGCACCTTTCGCATAAAAAAATAGGGGTTCTATCCGGCATTGGCTGGATAGGCAGGAACAATTTATTGGTAAATAAAGCCCTGGGGAGCCAGTTCCGCTTAGTTTCAATCTTGACCAATATGCCCTTGAAGGCAGATAAACCGCAGAATGCGGATTGCGGGGATTGCCAGGTCTGTATTAATGTATGCCCATCAGAAGCTATAAAAGATAATCCCGCTGACTTCGACCATCTTAGATGTTTTGAAAAATTAAAGGAATTCCAGAAACAGCGCCTGGTTGACCAGTATATCTGCGGCATTTGCGTTAATGCCTGCAGGGGAGATAAAAGATGAAAGAGAAGATTTTAATCGTTGAAGATGAAAAAGATATAGTCAAGATGCTGGAGTACAATTTTAAAAAGGAAGGCTTTAGAACCCTGTCTGCGTATGATGGGGAAGATGCTTTAGATTTAGCCGGCAGAGAACGTCCTGACCTGATTATCCTGGATTTGATGCTGCCCGGGATGGATGGCCTGGAAGCCTGCAAGGCCTTAAAAAAAGAAAGCAAGACTTCTTCCATCCCTATAATTATGCTTACGGCAAAAACCCAGGAGGCAGACAAAATTGTAGGCCTGGAATTAGGCGCGGATGACTACGTAACCAAGCCGTTTAGCCCAAGAGAGCTCATTGCCCGCATAAAAGCGGTGTTACGCAGGGCCAAGGAAAAGGAAAAGGTTCCCGAAGAGCTGGCCATAGGCGATTTAAGCATTGACTTCTCAAAGATTCAGGTAAGCGTAAAAGGAAAGCCTGTAGAATTGACCTCTAAGGAATTTGAACTCTTAAAAATACTCATAAAAGCCAAAGGCAGGGTATTGTCAAGGGATTACCTGCTTGATACTGTCTGGGGATTTGACCATGCCATAGAAATCCAGACCCGCACAGTGGATGTGCATATCAGGACGCTGCGGAAGAAATTAAAGAGCGAGGCAAAACGGATTGTAACCGTGAAAAATTACGGATACAGATTTGAAACAGAGGAAGAATAAAAATGCTGTTTTTTAAGCGCAATAAACACATTAAAACAATAGACGCCTTGAAGTCTGCAATACGGGAGCTGGAAGGAAAAGTCCGGCGTTTAGAAAGTGAAAATATTAAGGCGCAGGCGATTTTAAACAGTATGATAGAAGGCGTTATCGCGGTCGATAAAGAAACGAGGATACTCTCCATTAACCCCACCATCGAAAAGATATTCGATATTCAGTCTTCCGATGTTCAGGGAAAGTTTTTCCTGGAAGCAATCCGCAATAATGACCTCTCTGAATTAATAAATAATGTTTTAGAGAAGAAAGAATTTGTATCCAAGGAGCTTTCTCTGGTCTGGCCGGTGCAAAAGGTATTCCAGGTCAATGCCTCGCCAATCTTTGAAAAAGAGGCGGTGAGCGGATGTTTGATGGTTATACACGACATAACCGAAATAAGGAAATTAGAAAGGATACGCTCTGATTTTGTGGCTAATGTTTCTCATGAGCTAAAGACGCCCCTTACCTCTATCAAGGGCTTCGTGGAGACGCTCCTTGAGGGCGCATTGGAGGATAAGCAAAACAGCAAGAATTTCCTGAAGATTATCCAGGAGCACGCTAATCGCCTGGATAATTTAATCAATGACCTGCTTGCGTTATCATACCTTGAATCCAGCCAGGCAGAGCTTAAGAAAGAAGAGCTGGATTTGCAGGAATTAACTGATAAGGTTTTAGCGGGATTTAGAGCGCAATTGAAGAAGAAACAGATTGAAGCCAGGAATAATCTTCCTCCCAAGTGTTTTATCCAGGCAGATAGGGATAAAATGGAGCAGGTCCTGACAAATTTGATTGATAATGCAATAAAGTTTAATAAGGAAAAGGGATGGATTAATATTGATTTTCAGGAAATGCCCCACTCTAAAAAGGTCTCAATAGAAGATAGCGGCATCGGTATCCCCGAGAAAGATGTGCCGCGTATTTTTGAGCGCTTCTACAGAGCGGATAAGGCGCGCTCCCGCCAGCTCGGCGGAACCGGTCTTGGCCTCTCCATCGTTAAGCATATCGTTGAGTTGCACGCAGGCAGCGTCGGCGTAGAAAGCACCGAAGGCCTGGGTTCAAAATTCTGGTTTAGCCTCCCTAAGTAGCTCCGCAGATAATTTATATCCCCAAAAAAACTTTACCCAAACTTTACATTCCCTTGAAGCGGATTTAATGCCCTCCGTTTATACTTTAGCCATGATAAAGATAGCACACAGAATAATCGAAGCGCTCGCGGATTACATTAAAGGGATTATCGACGAAGAGACTGAAAGTATGGATAATTTTTATAGGCAATTTGCTTAAACGGTTTTAATGCTATGAGTGTCGCTATGATAAGAAGAGAAAAAAGGATATTGATTGTCGAGGATGACAGGGATATTAATACACTCATCTCCTACAATCTCTCTAAAAATGGCTTTAACACGGAATGCGCCTATGACGGGTTAGAGGCGCAGGAGAAACTTTCCAGGGAGGTTTTTGACCTGGTGGTCCTGGATATCATGCTTCCCGGGATAGACGGTTTCCATATCTGCAAGTCTATTAAGGAGAATCCCGCCAGCTTTAAGACGCTTGTTGTCATCTTGACCGTAAAGTCCGAATCGCAGGATAAGATATACGGGAATTTAGTAGGAGCGGATTATTACCTTACCAAGCCGTTTAGCGTTTCGGACCTAATGCGGGTTATAGAGGAATTAATTTCCTTGCGGGAGAGGAAATTTTTTGTGAAGGGAGGATAAGGATATGTGCCCTTGTTTAAGCTCAAAAAGCCAATACGCCACCTGCGGCCGTTTCACGGACGGCCTGATGGTGCCCTCGGTTTTTGAAAGGGAAAATTACTGCTTCGGACTTTATGAACTTTGCCCTTTATTTGCCTCTGCGGTAAAAAGAAATTACAGCGCTGTTAATAATGCAACTAAAGCAGACCGCGCGCTTTTGGCGTGCAGGGCATAAAAAATTCACTCTGAGGGTTGCTCAAAACTCGGCTTTTTGAAAAATAGATAAGAGTGTTCTTTGATAATGTGGTTATTTATTGAGAAGGTGCTTTAGTAGCCCTCGGATGAATCTGATTTTGCTCTTTTGTTTAGCTTTAACAGCAGCAATGGCAATAGCTAATATACTAATATGGGCTAAAGTACAGTGATTACTGACCGCATTTAGCCCTGTAAGCATAGGTTGCTGCATATAAAAGTTAAGCAAGCGAGAGAAGCCGCGTTCACTGCCGGATTGCATCTTGTAAATCTTCTTAAAATACTCAGATGTAGGGCTAATAGCAGAAAGCCTATAACTTTTATCTAATCTCACATAGGCATAACAGCCACCTTTAGAGAATTTCGGATGGTTTACAGGGCATTTATGCTCGTGTTTATCGGCAAGACTTTTTCTATGGATGATAGGACAGACAAATTTTCTCCTGATTCTGCCGCGGTCTTTGAATTTACCCCAGGGATACATCTCAAATCCAGCAATGCAGACTCTGGTGTTATGAGGTGTTAGTTTGATATCCTGCTTTTTGGATCTGGGGTTTATAGGAATAAAATCTTTGGTCCTAAGTGAACATCTTATGTATTTACGAATATATTCTGCATCGTGGGCTGCATCAGCAAGAATCCCTTTGGGCCTGTTTTTAAGATATCTCTTAAGTTCCTTAAAGGCTGGAATGGTAACTTTGCAGTCAGCAACATTAGCCGGTAGGGTTTTCTCAAATACAGGCAGTTCGCTTAATGCATCAAAGATAACGTGATTACGATAACCCCAGAAGCAGATAACCTGCATATCTTTACTGCGAGGTTGTTTGAAAAGCTCTAACTGTTGTTCTTTGAAATTGTTGGGTTTATTTTGCATCGACATAAAGCCTAATCGCGCATCGGGATCACCTTTAGGGAATTTGGTTTTATCAAATCTTCCCTCGACGGAAACCTTTGGGTTATTCTGTTTGACCCAGGCGACAATGGGCGTTGAGTCTATAGATAAGTATCTTCCGTTTATAACGTCTAAGTCGATGAGAGTTCTAATCTGAGTCTTGCGGATATGTTGCAATAATTGATTAGGTGTTTTATGCAGGAATTCTTCAAAGCGGTGTCGGGAAGGCGAGTGTTTATCAAAACCTAAGATATAGGCGATGCCTAAATTGGTGGATAGCTCAAAGGTTAACTCTGATAATGTTTTGATGGCCTTGAGGTTCTTATAGATGAGAGCTCTACAGATAGCTTGGCGACAAAAGGGTTTTCTACCTATTTTAGGTAGATGTTCTTTGATTACAGATAAGTCTAAATGTTCGAAGATTGACTCGTAAAGATTAAATTTCGCAGGATAAAATAATAGTTTTTCTCTTATATATGCAGACATATTTCCTCCTGTATCTTTTGAGCAAACCCATTATAAAATTACAAGTTTTTAAGAGCATACAGGAGGGTTGAGGTGAAGTCAAGTTAGACGATAGGTGTTCAAGATTTCATAGGTGTTGCTCAAAACAAAAAGTTCACCTCCACCGCTAATTTAAAGGCTTAATTTTGGCCTAAAATTAGCCAGATTGCAAAAAAATAACTATTTGTCCGACGATGAAATAAGTGGAGGTGAAATCAAGAGCGGAAGGCAAGAATTTCCGACGAGAAAATAGTTTTGAGCAACCCACCACTCTGATAAGGAGGTGAGATAAAGGAAGTGAATAATATACGCCGGGATTTTATCGCAAGCCATCTACGTTTACAGCTGAACCGGTTACGCCACATATTGGATAATATAGAGGAAGAGGATAATGTTGACTGCGAGTACGCAGATAGTTCTCTCAGGGAGATAGAGAATAATCTGCGTCAAATCAGAAGAATTTGTGCGAGTAACTAAAGAATAAAGAAAAGGAGGGAAGCAAAATGAAGAAGTTTGTAACAGCAATAGTGTTGGTTGGGTTTATCGTATTAGTAGCCGGTATGCGCTTATCGTACGCAGGAGAGATAGACCTTCTTTTGCAGAAACTCGTAGAAAAAGGGATTTTGACTCCCGGAGAGGCGCAGCAGGTAAAGACCGAGACCAAGGAAGAAATCAGGAAAGAAATCGCCCAGGCAAAGTATGAACTGCTTCCGGAGTGGCTGCAAAGAGTGAAATTCAAGGGAGATTTCAGGTTAAGGTACCAGTTTAAGAGAGAAAGGGGCGCCAGCGACGATAATATAGGCAGGATCAGGCTCAGGGAGGGTGTGGAAGTAAAGGTGAATGACCAGATGAAGGCGGGTTTTGGCCTGGCAACCGGCACAACCAGCGACCCACGTTCAACTAACGTAACTTTCGGAGGGAGTTCCGGAACTCCGGCGTCTTTTAAGGATATAACCGTAGATTACGCCTACGGCCAGTATTCGCCGACTACCTGGCTGACCTTTACCGGAGGTAAATTTAAGAATCCCATCTGGCAGCCCACTGATTTATTATGGGACACTGATTTAAACCCGGAAGGATTTAATGCGCAGCTTGATTACCGCCTGAATCCGTATTTCGGCCTATTTTTAAATGCCGAAACTTTCATTCTGGCATATGATAGCGCCAAAGGTTCGGACACGGTGCTTTGGGCGGTTCAGCCCGGTATAAAATATAACTTGCATGATTGGTTAGACCTTAGAGCTGCGGTTACAGGCTATTTTTATACTAACCTGAAAGGAAAGGGTAAATATAACAGACAATCAACCAATAGCCTGGACAGCGCCAATCAATATAAATATAATTATAACGCGGTTAACCCCAGCATTGAAATCGGCGTAAAAGACCCCTTTGCATCTTTCCCATTGCTTGCCAAATACATTCCTTATGCCGGACTCTACGGCGATTTTGTTTATAACCCGGATCCGGAGACAGGCAAGAGCGGTTTTGACGCCGGTATTAAGTTCGGCGCAGAAAAGGTAGGGGGCTGGGGCCAGTGGCAGGCAAGGGTCATGTTTGCTAAACTGGGCAGGGATGCCTTCTTGGATATCTTCCCCGATTCAGACCGTTATAGCGGAAAGACCAACATGAAGAGCGTTGAGTTTATATTAGAGTATGGTTTGGGTAAAAATACCAGCTTAGCATTAGATTACTACTGGGCAGAGTCGCTTTCTAAACAGACCAGCGGCGGCGCTGCAGGCAGTAATATTCCGCAGCAATTGGTTCAGGTTGACTGGAACCTCAAATGGTAAAGAACTTTTCTAGAGAGGCAGACAAAATTATTAAGGAGGGAAAAATGAAGCGCGGGATACTTAAGTTGTCCATTTTGTGCATTCTATTCGCAGGGCCGGGAATAGCCGTTTACGCAGCAGGCCCTTACGGAGAAGGTAAGGACAAGATAATAATTGAAGGCTCTACTACGGTTCTTCCCATTGCCCAGGCAGCCGCAGAAACATTTATGCGCCAGAATACGGATACGGATATTTCAGTGCGTGGCGGAGGCTCAAGCGTAGGCATTGCTTCCCTGATTGACAAAACCTGCGATATAGCCGATGCCTCACGGCCGATTAAAGATATAGAGCTGGAAAAGGCAGCTGCTAACGGCGTTTCTCCGAAGGCCCATGTTGTGGCTATGGATGGGATATGCGTGATTGTAAACAACTCTAATCCTATCAGTGCCTTAAACAGAAAACAGGTCAAAGATATATATACGGGCAGGATTTCCAACTGGTCGCAGTTAGGCGGCAGTAATGAAAAAATAGTGGTTATTTCGCGGGATACCTCAAGCGGGACATTTGAGGCATTCATGACTCTAGTGCTTGAGGGCCAGAAGGTGCGCCCCGATGCCTTAATGCAGGCATCTAACCAGGCAGTAGCCTCAACAGTAAGCCGCACTCCTGGAGCAATAGGCTATGTAGGCCTGGGGTATTTATCTTCGGAAATAAAGGCTTTGGAAATAGACGGGGTAATGCCTTCAAAGGAAACCGTGCTTGGAGGTAAATACCCTATTTCCCGGCCGCTTTTTATGTATACGAACAACACGCCCAGCGGCAGGATAAGGGATTTTATTGATTTTGTGAAGAGCGCTGAGGGTCAAAAGATTGTAAATGAGC
>Ga0233421_10000021_pt1 | contig 85381 bp, 87 predicted proteins | sample Watercolumn_Mata_3_FD_182725 | JGI IMG/M metagenome (GOLD analysis project Ga0233421, IMG submission 182725) | Freshwater microbial communities from Lake Matano, South Sulawesi, Indonesia - Watercolumn_Matano_2014_107_MG | ecosystem: Environmental > Aquatic > Freshwater > Lake | place... | reverse complement strand
AAAAAAGAAAATGATAAGTTTTGCTATGGTGTCTATCCGGATTTGAACATCATTATTGATGTGCCGGTAGAAGTGGCGCAGGCACGGGCGCGGAGCGAAGTGGAAAAATCGCGTTTTGATGTGGAAGGTAAAGATTTTCATCAAAGAGTAAGGGATGGCTTTTTGTTTTTGGCAGGAGGGAAAAAGGTAAATGAAGACATTCCAGGCGATTGGCTGGTTTTTGATGGCACTAAGCCGATAGAAGAATTGCATAAAGAAATTTATCAGAAGTTTTGGGAATGGCTACAAATTAAAAGACAGGGAAAGGAGTAGAAAATGGCAAAGGAAGGTGCTGCAAAAGAAATTTTGATAGTTTTTTTGGAACGAGAGGTGGCAAATTATCTATGGCAACAAGGTAAAAAGATTGAGGATTTAACTGAAGGAGAAGTACGTGCACTTTTGGAGTTGGTTTGGGAACAAAAATTCCTCAAAGCCCATGATAAACTTTGGTTTGATATCCGATCTCTCACGAGTATGATTAAGGATAGATTAAAAGAGGACATGTATATTCCTTATAAATAAAGGAATTTATTATGCCCTGCGGCGACAGTTCGCGGGGCTTTTTTTTATTTTTTGTTCGTGATAAAATTAAATCATAAATAATTATTATTCCGACTGAAGCGAAGGGATCCTTCGACTTCGTCCTCTCCGCCTGTTGGCGGATCGGACTTCGCTCAGGATGACAGAAAAAAACTACAAACCCACAATCGGTCTGGAAATTCACGTGGAATTGAAGACCAAAAGCAAAATGTTTTGCTCCTGCGCCAACGAGACTTGGAAAATTGGACAGGAAGATTTGTTGCCGAATAAAAATGTTTGCCCGGTTTGTTTGGCGCATCCGGGCACGATGCCGGTGCCAAATGTGGAAGCAATTAAATCCGTCATTAAAGCCGGTTTGGCCCTGAATTGCCAAATCGCAGAAAAATCAAAATTTGATCGCAAACAATATTTTTATCCGGATTTACCTAAGGGTTATCAGATTTCACAGTATGATGAACCATTGTGTCAAAATGGTCAGGTTGAATTATCTGGAAAAAACATTGGGGACGATTCGCGCGCATTCGCCGGTAATTCGCACCTAATTCGCATTAAAAGAATACATTTAGAAGAAGACACGGGCAAACTTTCACACGTGAGTGAGGGCACTTTAGTGGATTTTAATCGCGCCGGCGTACCGCTGATGGAATTAGTAACCGAGCCGGACATTGAAAGCGGCGCCGAAGCCAAAGAATTTTGTCAGGAATTGCAGGCAATTTTTCGCGAATTAGAAATTGCTGATGCTAACATGGAAAAAGGACAGATGCGCTGCGAAGTAAATATAAGTCTCTCGAATGAACCCCGAATTAAATCGAATGTTTCTCGAATGGATGACAAAACAGAAATCGTCTTGAAGGACGAAAGTTATGAATTAATGGGTTTGTTATTTGAAATTCATACAAAATTAGGGTCAATTTATAAGGAAATAAATTATCAAGACGCGATTGAAGAAGTTTTAAAAAGAGAGAAAATTTCTTATGTTAGAGAGAAGCAAATTATTCTTAAATTTAACGACCTAGAATTAAGTAATCTTTTTGCCGATTTTATAGTTGACAATAAGATTTTAATTGAAGTAAAGGCAAAAAATTTTATAACCAACGACGATGTTAGACAAACCAGTCGTTATATTAAATCGGAGAACTTACCTTTGGGTATTGTGGTTAATTTTAAAAAAGAGAAATTGGAATATAAAAGGGTAATAAATCCGGCATTCGAGAAATTCGAGAATAATTCGAGTTCATTCGTGGCAAATTCGAGAAGCGCCCTTGGCACGAAAGTGGAAATCAAAAATTTGAATTCTTTTCGAACTGTAGAGCGAGCGATTGATTGTGAAATAAAAAGACAAACTGGGATTTTGGAAGCTGGTGAAAAAGTGGTGCAGGAAACGCGCGGTTGGGATGAAACTAAAGGCGAAACATTTTCTCAGCGCGTTAAAGAAGGTTCAGCTGACTATCGTTATTTTCCCGAACCGGATATTCCACCATTAAAATTCAAAACTCAATTAACAGAACTCAAGGACAACGAAAATTTTATTGATGTTGAAAAAATAAAACAAGAGCTGCCGGAGATGCCCATGAAAAAACGCCAAAGATTTATGGATGAATATGGTTTTGCTTTGGTTGACGCCAAAATTATTACTGCCGCGCCAGAATTGGCCGATTATGCGGAAAATGTAATTTCCGAGCTGCATAATTGGCTTTTGGATTCCGGCCAATTTGAAGGCACGGCCGAAGAGATCTGGAATAATAATCGGGAGAAAGTGGCGAAGTTGGTTGGTGGTTGGTTGATTAATAAACTGGGCGGGCTTTTGGCCGCGCGCAAGTTGAGTTATGCCGAAAATATAATTTCGGCGGAAAATTTTGCGGAATTTGTAACGATGATTTTTACGCGCCGCGTTTCTTCTACTAACGCCAATAAACTTTTGGAAAGAATGTTGGAAACCGGTGGCGACCCCAGCAGTATTTTGGAGGACGAAGATTTGGGCGGGGGAGACAATTTGGATTTGAATAAATTGGTGGAAGAAATAATCAATAAAAATCCCGACACGGTGGCACAGTTCAAAAATGGCAAAACCGCGCTGATGAAATTTTTCATCGGGCAAATCATGAAAGAATCAAAAGGCAAAGCCGACCCGGTGGAAGCAGAAAATATTTTTTTGCAGAAATTAACATAAGGAGGAAAGATGAGAATAATGACCCTTCTCATAATTCATCAAGCGCCAAAAATTCTTCTGGCAATGAAAAAAGAAGGTTTTGGTGTCGGCCGCTGGAATGGTTTTGGGGGAAAAGTAAAAGAGGGAGAGACAATAGAACAAACAATGTTAAGAGAATTAAAAGAAGAAAGCGGTTTAGTTATTTCTGATTTTAAAAAGAAAGGATTATTTAAATTTAGTTTTCCTAATCCGGATATTGATTGTGAAGTTCATGTTTTTAAAGCTAATCAGTTTGAGGGCGAACCGCGGGAAACCGATGAGATGCGGCCGCAATGGTTTGATGAGAATAAAATTCCTTATGATGAAATGTGGTCGGATGACCGGCATTGGCTGCCATTATTTTTAGCTGGAAAAACATTAAAAGGAGAATTCTTTTTTGACGAAAATGACCAACTCATTAGACATAGATTGGAGGAAGTGGAAAATTTGAACTAAAAAAGCGAGAAAACACAATTCTCGCTTTATTTTTTCTTAAATCTTAAATCTTAAATCATAAATTTTTTTATTATTTTTTCCGCTTCTTTTTCATTTTTAATCCACTTAATTTTTTTGTCTCTTTTAAACCAGGTCATTTGGCGTTTGGCAAATTGGTGAATGGCAATTTTCAAAAGACGGATCATCTCGTCTTTTTTTGTTTGACCTTGCAAGAATTGCGCGATAAAACGATATTCCAAACCAAAATCTTCCAGCCGGCGCCAGGATACGCCATTTTTGTGAAGTTTGGCAATTTCTTGAATCATGCCTTGTTTAATTCTTTTGTCCACGCGCCGATCAATTCGTTCATCTATAATTTTTTTGGGGAAAGTTACACCAAGTTCCAAACAGTCAAAAAGTGGTTCTTTTTTCTTTCTTAATTCGGAAAATTTTTGTCCGGAAAGGCAAACCTCCAAAGCGCGGTCAACTCTCCGCGGATTTTTTATATCTATAAATTTTAAAGCCGCTGGATCCAATTTTTTTAGTAGTTGTATTTTTTTAGATAATGTTAATGAGTTTAATTTTTTTCTAATTTTTTTATTTGGCGCCACAGCTGGCAAATCTAAATTGTCAACAATGGCGGAAATGTAAAGTCCGGTGCCGCCGACCAAAAACGGAGTTTTGCCGCGCTTCCTAATGTCATAAATTTTTTCCAGCGCCAATTTTTTAAATTTAGCCACATTAAATTCGGTATTCGGTTTACAAACATCAATTAGGTGATATGGTATTTTTTTTATCTTATTTTTCTTAAATCTTAAATCATAAATCTTAAATCTGTATTCCGATAAATCCTTACCAGTTCCGATGTCCATCCCTTTGTATACTTGCCGGCTATCGACGGAAACAATCTCGCCATTAAATTTCCGCGCTAAAGCCACCGCTAATTTGGTTTTGCCGGTGGCAGTCGGTCCTAAAATGACAATTAATTTTGGCAGTTTTTTCTTTGACATAAAATCAGTGACTTGCTAAGATAAAGCAAGTAAAATTATAGCACAATCACAAAAAAATAAAAGGGAGAATAATGGGCAGAATAGTACTGATTTTAACGCAAATTTTAAATAGTATTATTGTGCCTGAAATAAGCCTGCCATTTTGGATCAAGGGTTTTAATCTGAACTGGTGGCAGGCGGCGGGCGTTGTTTCTTTTTTGGGTAGTTTGCCTTTACTGATTATTTTTTGGCCGCAGAAAACAGCTCGGATTTTTAAAGGAGAAAAATTTTTTCTTAAATCTAAACAAGACTTAAAAAAAATTTGGCAAAAAATTTTTGGCCAATTAAAGTTAACTAAATGGCTGCATGGTAATGGTCATAAGGTGACCGCCATCTTAAAAGGGTTTGGTTATTTTGGCGTCGTTTTGGGTGCTAGTTTGCCTTATGTGCCATTTGTCAGAGAAGGAGGAATTGCGACTGTTTTGGCGCTGGGCACTTGGCAGGCCAAGGTATTATATCTTTCCGCCAGTTTAATCAGATATTTTGTTTTGGCTTATCTAATGGGATAGAATTTATTTTTTCATCTTTTTCGCCGTGCCAGCTAAATTTTTGCGCGTTTGTAAATGCAAAATTTGGCCGGAAAACGTGCCGCCTTTTTTCGTTTTTAATTTTAATTTGCGAGCCAGTTGCTCGCGGCGTTCGGATTTGGTTTTAATCATATAAAAAAGTTAAAAACAAGAAAAAACAGAAAAAGGAGAAAACCATGAAATTAAGTAAAAAGACGAAAGTGGCCCTTAAAAGAAGTACATGCCGTTCTTTGAAAGAAGCAAAAACAAAAAATCCTTTTAAAAAGATTCGTCGGAAAAGAGATCTTAAAAGACTTAGAAAAAGAGCCGAGGAGGCCAATATCTTTTCTGATCCAGATTGACACAGAACAAATTTTGAATTATAGCTCGGGTGCGCGATCCCGGGCTTTTTTATTTTATCATTTTTCCTTCTAAACTCCACGGATTGGCTTTGGTAATTTTGACTTTTATAAAATTGCCAATCAGATTATTTATTATTCCGGCTCCTGAGCCGCCTGCCTGCTGGCGAGGCAGGGAATTCAGGAGCTGTTTTTCTGGATCCCGACTTTCGTCGGGATGACAGATGATTTTTATATTTTTGAAATTTCTTGTCTGGCCGTAAACGGACAGGTCAAGATCTGTCTCTACAATCCTCTCTATTAATACCTCGGTAATTTGTCCAATCATCTTTTTATTATTTTCTAAGGCTGTCTTTTTAAGAATTTTGTTAAGAGTTTGATAGCGCCGGTGTTTTTCCGTTGAGGAGATGCCGTCTTTCATTTTGGCGGCGGCGGTGTTGGGACGCGGAGAATATTCTGCTAAATAGGCCATATCAAATTTTATTAATTTCATAAGCTTGACTGTTTCTTGAAAATCTTTTTGTGTTTCACCCGGGAAGCCGACAATAACGTCAGTTGAAATGCTAATATTGCGAATACTGCGGCGAATTTTGCTAATGAGATTTAAATAATGTTTGGCAGAATATTTTCTATTCATCGCTTTCAAAATTTTATCTGACCCGGCTTGCAATGGCAAATGCAAGTAGGGAATGAGGTGCTGGCAATTTTTAAAACATCCAATTAACTCGTTTGACATATCTTTAGGATGCGAAGTAATGAAAGAAAGCCAGTAATCACCGGGGATGGAATCTATTAATTTGAGTAGGGCGGGAAAATTAACAATCGAATTTTGAATTTTGAATTTTGAATTTAGGATTTTTTTAGGATTTAGCCTACCTGCGGATGAGGCAGGGATTTGGAATTTAGAATTTACTTTATCTTGATAGCTGTTTACATTTTGTCCCAGCAGTGTAATAAATTTATAACCTTGAACAACTAATTTGTTCACCTCTTTAATAATTTCTGCGGCTGGCCGGGAAACTTCGTGTCCGCGGACATAAGGCACGGCGCAATAAGAACAAAAATTATCACAGCCGGTCATAATGGGGACGTAGGCCTGAAATTTGGAATTATAATTTGGAGAAATAGAAAAATAATTCGAAGTCGTTTCTTTTTTGTAATGCGTAACGGATAATGAGTAACGAGTAATTATTTCCGGCCATTCATTTAAATCTTTAATATCCAAAACCAAATCCACTTTTTTTATAAATTTCTTTTTGTCAACTGGTAAAATACAACCAGTGACAATTAGGAGTGGTTTTTTATTTTTCGAGATCCCTCGGCTCCCCCGCAAATGCGGGGTCGTTCGGGATAAATTACCAACCATTCCCCAAACCTTGTCCACGGATTTTTGGCGCACGGAACAGAGATTAAAAATTATTAAATCAGCCGCATTTTTGGCCGTTGGTTTTAATTTCATTTTTTTCATCACGGCTGCAATTCTTTCCGAATCAGAAAGATTCATCTGGCAGCCATAAGTGATGAGATGATAAGATTTCATATTATTATTAGCTTAGCATATTTTAGATAAATTAAAAACACCTAAGCGGTGGCTTACGTGTTTTTTTGTTTTTGTTTTTTGAATGGTAATCGCCGTGAAGGCGATTGTGAAAGAACTATATAATTTTGGCGCGCAATTTTTGATTATTTAATGGCTCCTCCTCAGCCCTTTTTAAATTGGCGCTGTAATTTTATTTAAAAAGCAGAATCAGAGAGGAAATAAAAATAATAATGGCTAGGCAGAGGAAAAATTTGGCGGTTTTGATTGTTTTTTCATCAATTAGAAAGCCGATGTTGGCAGTTGAGTTCATATTTTTGTTTTTATTTTGTTATTTTTTTGAGCTTATATTATAAGTATAGCAAAATTTTGGGCGTTTGTCAAACTAATTTGACCTGTTTTTCTGCTTTATGATAAAATTAATTTATATGAAAAAAGATAATCACGATCAACTTTGGGCACTGCGTCACAGCGCCGAACACATTTTAACCGAAGCCATGATTCGTCTTTATGGCGACAAAATTATCATGGCCATGGGCCCGGCTACGGACGATGGTTTTTATTTTGATTTTGAATTAATCGCGGAAGAACGCGGAAAGCAACGCGGAACTACGCGGACAATAACTCCGGATGATTTTCCGGCAATTGAAGAAGAAATGCAAAAGATTATCAAAGAAGATTTGCCGATTACCAAAGAAGAACTGACAGTGAAAGATGCTAAAAAATTATTTAAAGATAATCCGTATAAAATGGAATGGCTGGAAGAAATAGAAAAGCGTGATGAAAAACCAACTGTTTTTTGGACTGGCAAAGAATTTGTAGATTTATGCGCCGGACCGCATGTCAAATCCACGAGTGAAATAAAGGCTTTCAAACTTTTGAAATTAGCCGGCGCTTATTGGCATGGTGATGAAAAAAATAAAATGTTGACCAGAATTTATGGCACGGCTTTTGAATCCCAAAAAGAATTGGACGAATATTTGAAAATGATGGCTGAAGCGGAGAAAAGAGATCACCGCAAGCTTGGTAAAGAATTAAAACTTTTTACTTTCAGCGATTTAGTCGGCCCGGGTTTGCCTTTGTGGTTGCCCAATGGAACCATCATGGCCGAAGAATTGGAAAAATTCGCCAAGGAGATGGAATTCGCGGCGGGTTATCTGCGAGTGAAAACGCCACATATTGCTAAAGAAGAAATGTATAAAACTTCTGGCCATTTACCATATTACGCCGAAAGCATGTTTCCCCCTATGGTTTTGAAAGAAGAGAATGGTGTGGAAACAACTTATTATTTAAAAGCGATGAATTGTCCGCATCATCATCAGATTTTTGGCAATGAACCGCGGAGTTATCGAGATTTGCCGATGCGTTTAGCCGAATACGGCGCTTGTTACCGTTATGAAAAATCAGGCGAACTTTTTGGTTTGATGCGCGTGCGTTCGCTGAACATGAATGACGCTCACATCTATTGCACTGAAGAACAATTTGCTGACGAGTTTAAAGCGGTCAATGAAATGTATTTGAATTATTTTAAAATTTTTGGCATTGAAAAATATGTGATGCGTTTTTCCACGCACGGGACAGAGGGTTTGGGAAAGAAATATGTCAATGAGCCTGAACTGTGGAAAAAAACAGAAGATTTGGTGCGCAAGGTGATGGAAAAAAGTGGAGTGAATTTTGTGGAAGTCGCTGACGAGGCTGCGTTTTATGGCCCGAAGATTGATGTACAGGTCTGGAGTTCCATTGGCAAGGAATTTACTTTAGCCACGAATCAGGTGGATTTTGCGGTGCCGAAAAGATTTGGTTTAGTTTATGTTGATAAAGATGGCAAAGAAAAAACCCCGCTTTGCATTCATCGCGCACCTTTAGGCACGCACGAACGTTTTATTGGATTTTTAATAGAACATTATGCGGGAAATTTTCCTTTGTGGCTAGCGCCGGTGCAGGTGGCGATTTTATCAGTGGCGGAAAAACACACAGAACACTGTGAAAAATTAACTCAAGAATTTAAAGGTGTTGGATTGCGCGCTGAGGTTTGGGGCGAAAATGAAACCGTGGGTAATAAAATTCGCAAAGCTGTGGCGCAAAAAATTCCTTATCTGATTGTGATCGGCGACAAAGAGATGAAGTCGGAAAAATTAGCGGTGCGCCAGCGCGGGGAAAAGGAGACCACTGAATTTGATAAAGATAAATTTATTGCGCACGCCAAAAAACTAGCGGAAGAGAGAAGTGGAAAATTATAATAGAAATAGGGATTAGGGAATAGGGATTAAGAAACATAAAAATAGAAAATAAAACCGGCGGAAGGGCCGGTTTTTTTGTTTGATATTGACAAAATTTGGTGGTTTGCTAAGATAGGAAGACAAGGAGGAATTTCAAATCACTAATCAAAAAGGAGGTGTTTGGTGGCGAGGTTGGCAGAAAAAGAAAAATTTGGAGTTTTAAAGGTTATTAATCCCTTAAATTTAAAACCTATTTTTTCTGAAGAAGAAAAGTATACTTCTTTTCCGCGTGTTTTTAAAAAAATTGTAGACCGTTTGTTTTCTCATTTTAAATTTTCTAAAAAAACATTCTCGACAGCTATATTTCCTTTTTTAGCTCTTTGCCATTCTTATTATTTAACAGCTTTTTTGGAGTTTGATGTTCCAAATTTTAAAGCCATGGGTGATCCTGAAATGGCAGGACCGCCTTGGGCTAAGAAAAAGATTAAATATAGAATTTCTTTTGCTAAAGCTATTGATTTAGCTTATGATTTAGGAATTTTTAAGACTGGGTGTTTGACGATAATCAAAAACAGAATGACAAAAAAAGATAAAGAAAAAATAGCTTCCTATTTTCTAATGTTTGGAGAAAAAATGGAAGAGAATGCTGGTTGAAACACAAAATAAAACCGTCCCGATAGCGTTTCGCTTATCGGGGCGGCTTTTTTATTTTTTTACATCAAGCATATCGATATGTTGGTGTATGCTATTTTTTGCCTTACAGTTTTGACGAGATCCCTCGACTTAAAGCTTCCCTGCGAGGCCGCTCGGGATAAACTATAAAATAATTATTGCTTAATCCTGATCTCGATATGATCGGCTAGACTGGGCACGGTGCGGACCCAGAAGGGCCAAAACATAACTTCGGCGTCTTTAATATTTTCATACTGGGAAAAGAAGAAGCGCACGCCTTTGGCGTCCAAACCGTAAATTTTTTGTTTGTTAAATTCTGACGGGTCGGGCAAACCGAGCACGGCGGCGGCCAGAGAAATTTTGACCACGGCCGCTTCTTTAGTTATGCTTTCCAAAGAAACCTGGAGAGAGGAAAGATCAAAATTGACCACCTGTTCCTTGCCAATTAAAGTTTTATTGTATTCAGCTTTGGCGAATGCTAATATTTTTTCTTGAGCAATGACGGCAGCCTGAACTTTAATTTTAAGAGTGATGGTGAATTTTTCCACTTGATCGCCGTCTTTGGCGGAAATTTTTTCTTCTTTAATTTCTGATTTGAAGAGAGTCAAAAAGTTTTCCTGACTGCCTAATTCTTTGGTGATGGTGGTATTTAAAGAATTCAAAGCATCTTTTTGGGCGCTGGCGATTTCGGCCGCAGTCAGGGTGCCAATTTTTCTGACGCCGCCGGACATGGCTTGGGAAGAAACGCCATAGATTTTTTTCTGCAAATCAGCGGATAGGCCGGGGATGGTAAAAGTGGCTGGCGCAATATCATATTTAGCGCCGACTTCCGCGGCTTCAATTTCGCCCGTAATTTCGCCGCCGGCAGGCACGACCACCGTGTTTTTCAAACGGAAAAGCAAACCAGTGGGCGAGAGAAAACGAGTAGTGGCGATGAGTGTCTGATTTTTGGTGTGTTTATTAACAATTTTAATTAAGCCGCTGGTTTTGCCCGGTTCGGTTTGAAAATTTTGCACGGAAAAAGTTTTGGCGATATCTAAATCTTTTTCCAGATAAGTGCCGGCTAATTCGGCGCTGGGCGTGACGGACAGGGGCACGGTGGCGGTGAAAGTTTGTGCTCGCGCCAGGTCTTTAGGAATGAGCGTGATAACGGCTTTGGAAAGAGAAAAATAACTAATAACAATAACTAAAAGCGCCGAGAGGAAAATAAAAGTTAGGGCGATTTTTTTATACGGCCTTTCCACAAAAGGAAAATCTTCCTTGGTTGGTTTAGATTTTGGTTTGGGCATGGGGGATGGTCGCTCGGGTTGGGTAAATTTTTTTCTGCGGAACTCGCTGCGCTCAGACAGTCCTCGTGCAAAAATTTACCCAACCCTCGCTTAGTTAAGTTAAAAGGTTTAAAAATTTACTTTATCGTTACGCTGCCGGGACCGGTAATGGCTTCCAGGCGGGCTTTGAGAGTTTCACTATAATTAATTTTATAACTGGTTTCAATTTTACGCAAGGAGCCAGTATGGTTTAAGGTCAACATGACTTGATGATCGCCGGGCGCATCCAGCAAGACAGCTTTAATTTGCAGATGAATTTCCGAATTGAAAAATTTGGGCAGATGAATCCAAATTTGGCGCGAAGTTAGATTATGAGAAACAGCAGGCGCTGGTGTTGGTTGAGGCGCGCGCACGAAAACCGGTCGGGCTGGCACGGCCACTGCGGGTGCAGCATAATTCTGATGATTAAAGCCATTACCATTATGAGACCAGTTGTTTTGTTTATTTAAAGTTTGCTGAACTTGGGCCAGTGTTTCTTCAATTTTTTCTTCGGCTAGGAGCAACGCGGTGTCAGCTAAAATTTTTATTTCATCATCTTTGTCTGAGAGACGGCCGACAAAAATTATGGTCCGCCCTTCCTGCCAGAGCTCGCTGGTTTTTTTAAGCACCGAAGGAAAAACAATGATTTCCAAATTAGCGGTTAAATCTTCCACCACCACGAAAAGCATGGGCTCATTAGTTTTGGTGAAGATTTTTTTAATGGCGACAATGACGCCGGCGCCGGTAATTTTTTCATCACGGTTGACGGTTTTGAGTTGGCTGAGAGGAGCCAGACGATTTTGAAGCAAGACAGCGGTGGTGGAAAAGGGATGGCTGGAAACATAAAGTCCGAGCAGTTCTTTTTCCCACCGCAATTTGGTTTGTAAAGCAGTGGGCGCGGTGGCTTTTAAATTGAGCGGCGGTAAATTTTTGACGCCGGTAGCAGCGGCGGGAAGTACACCAAAATCAAAAAGCGATGTTTGTTTGGTATCAATTTCTTTTTTGCTGTTTTTGAGATAATTCAAAATCAAATCCATATTTTCAATAAGAGTGCTGCGTTCGGCAAAGGAATCCAGGGCGCCGCTCATGGCCAAAGCTTCCAATGATTTTTTGTTGAGAGCCCGGCCAGGCACGCGGCTGAGAAAATCTTCCAAAGACTGAAAAGGCCCGTTTTTTTCGCGTTCAGCGACAATTACGTTAATAACATCGGCGCCTAAATTTTTGATGGCCAATAAACCGAAACGAATTTCTTGGTCAGAAAGACAAGTGAAATTCAAATGCGATTGATTAATGTCGGGCGCGGAAATTTTGATGCCCATTTTTTTAGCTTCCTGCACGGCCGCGGCTATTTTTTCCGGTTCGCCGGCTTCAAAACTTAAAACCATGGTCATGTATTCCGTGGGATAGTTGGCTTTTAAAAAGGCGGTGTAATAAGCAATGATGCCATAAGAAGCGGCGTGAGCTTTGTTAAAACCATAAGCGGCAAAGGGTTTGATGAGTTCCCAAAGTTTTTCAGTTCTTTCTTGAGACAGGCCATTTTTCAAACAGCCGTTTTTAAATTTGTCTTCTTGCGCCGCCATTTCGGCCGGAATTTTTTTGCCCATAGCTTTGCGGAATTTATCCGCTTCTTCCCAACTGTAGCCGGCCAAATTGATGGCGATTAAAAGCACGTCGTCCTGATAAGTGATGATGCCATAAGATAAATCCAGAATTTTTTTCAGCCGTTCATCCAAGTAGGAGATAAGTTTGGGGTTGTGTTTGCGGCGAATAAATTCAGGAATGGATTCCATGGGGCCGGGCCGATAAAGTGCCACCATGGCCATAATGTCAAAAATATTGGTGGGTTTTAAATCCACTAAGTATTTGGTCATGCCAGAGGAAGCTAATTGGAAAACGCCGATGGTTTCGCCGCGTCCTAAAAGTTCGTAAGTTTTCTGGTCGGTAAAAGGAATTTTTTCCAGATGAATTTCCACGTTTTTGGTTTTTTTAATTAACTTGATGGCTTCACCCATAACGGAGAGGTTAGTGATGCCGAGAAAATCAAATTTCAAAAGACCGGCGGCTTCGGCGGAACCCATTTCATATTGGGTGATTTTTTTGCGGCCGGCCGGATCGCGTTGCAGCGGCACAAAATCAGTAATGGTGGTGGGTGAAATCAAAATACCGGCGGCATGGATGGAAGTGTGGCGGCAACAGCCTTCAATTTTTAAAGCGAGGTCAATAATGCGGCGGGCGTCGAGATTGTTTTCATATTCGAATTTTAATTCTGGATTAATGCCCATGGCAGTTTCAATGGTCATGGGAAAACCCTGTGAACCAAAAGGAATCATTTTCGCTAATTTATCGCCGTATTCATAAGGTAGACCCAGGGCGCGCGTGATATCGCGGACAGAACCGCGCGCCATCATGGTGCCAAAAGTGCAGATTTGCGCCACTTTATCGGCGCCATATTTTCTGATGGCGTAATCAATCATTTCATCGCGGCGATTGTCAGCAAAATCCATATCAATATCCGGCGGTGAGGGACGGAAAGGATTTAAGAAACGTTCGAAGGGCAGCTGAAAAGCAAGAGGGTCAATGTTGATGATGCCGATGGCAAAACTGACCAGTGAGCCGGCAGCAGAACCGCGGGTGGTCATAACAATGCCGCTGTCGCGCGCAAATTTAATCAAATCGGCGACGACCAAAAAGTAGGGAGCGTAGCCTTTTTTAATAATGATTTCTAATTCATACTCTAAACGATCAGTATAATTTTGTGTCAGCGGAGAAATTTTTTCCGCCAAACCTTGCTGGGCATTTTTTCTCAGCAATTCTTCGGCGGTCATACTTTCTGGTAAGGGAAAAGCGGGAAAGTTCCATTTACCTAAAGTCAATTCCAGATCGCATTGGTCAGCTATTTTTTGAGTGTTGGCGATGGCGGCGGGCAGATGTTTAAATTTTTCGGCCATGATTTCTGGAGCAGGAAAGGAACAGTCAAATTTTTTCAGAGAAAGACGATTAGGGGTATCTAAAGTGGAGCCGGTGTTGATGCAGAGCATGACATCCTGGGCTTCGGCATCGGTTTTGTCCAGATAGTGCGAATCTTTGGTGGCGATGAGAGGCGCGTTGGTTTGGGCGGCGAGGGCGACAATTTTTTCATGCAGTTCAATTTGGCCGGGCACATCTTCGCCAAGATAAACCATTTCCAAATAAAAATTTTCCGGACCGAAAATATCCTGATAAGCGCGCGTCAATTTTTCTGCCAGTGCTAAATCATTATCTAAAAGGGCGCGATTAATTTCACCGGCCCAGCAGGCCGAAGAGCCAATCAAACCAGCGGAATATTTTTTTAAAGTTTCTTTGTCCAAACGCGGTTTATAGTAAAAGCCATCCAGTTGGGCAATGGTGGCGAGCTGAATTAAATTTTTATAGCCGGTTAAATTTTTGGCGAGCAGCAATAAGTGCGCTGCTTTTTCGTCGAGCTTGGCTTTTTTGTAAATCAGCCGGCGCGGGGCGATATAAGTTTCCAGACCGATAATCGGTTTGACACCCATTTTTTTGGCGGCTTGATAAAATTCCAAAGCGCCATAAAGATTGCCATGGTCGGTGAGAGCCATGGCGGGAATTTTGTATTCAACGCATTTGGCCAGATAATCTTCAATTTTGGCTAAGCCGTCAAGTAGGGAATAATGCGAGTGGGTGTGCAATGGTATATACATGATAAAAAATCAAAAATTAAAAATAAAAATTTTGGTGTACCCCGATGACCATCGGGGCACGAAGATAATAAACCCCTCCCAACCCTCCCCTTGGTAAGGGGAGGAGTTTAGCGTCCCTCCTTTATAAGGATGGGGTTGGGGGAGGTAAATTCGCTGCTAGGCGTATGGAAATTTTTGCAACAATTTTCACGTTTGCTACCATCATTTTATCAGAACGATGGGAGGGTGGCAATCAGGGAAAAGTCAATTGAGTTTTTAAGACAAAACAAAAAGCCTTCCAATATTATTGGAGGGCTTTTAAGTTTTTTATTTATACGGTTTTTTTGTTATTTTTGCCAGCATTACTTTGTTTCTTTTCTTTGACATAACCAATAATTTTTCCTAAACCATCAGCAGCTAAATCAATGTAGGCGGCGGTTTTTTCAAAACGATCTTTGGCCTGGCGCGAAATTTCTTCAATGGCCTTTAATTTTTTGCGGATGCCATGAGTAATGAGATAAACATTTCTGATAATCAGAATTAAATAGAAAAGCCACCAACAGACAAAAAGAGTGAACCATAAAAGACAAAATGCGATGATGATGTATAGAAGATCCAAGGAATTATTGAGCATGATGGTGATTTTTCCGCGTATTTCCGCGTTGGCTTCCGCAACTTTCCGCGATTAAAATATTTTAATGCGGAAGAACGCGGAATACTACGCGGAATAACGCAGAAAGAATTAATGATTGAAAATGGCTGTGGATAAGTAAAGTATACCATTTTTTTGTTCGGTAAACAAATGTGTGGTATAATAAATTCAGTTAAAGGTTTTCGTTGTCGCCACTCGTATCGTCTTAAGTCGTGGTCAGGCGGCTTCAAGCCGAAACCTTTTGACCACAACGATACTGGTAGCGACACCGAAAACTAAAACTAAACCAATTTTTCGCCATGCTCCCAATTGATTATAACAAATGGTATTATAAGGTTATTTATTTTTTTATCGCCAACCAGATCGCGCTGAAACGCGGGCTGATTACTTTTTTAATTGTGTTGTGTATGTTGGGGTGGGGTTTTAGTTTGAAAAATTGGGCTGATTATTTTTTAGATACAGCAAAACATGAAGCAGCGATGTCGCAACAAGTCGCGGTGGATTATGGCGCTTTGAAAGAATGCCAGGAACTGACGGACAACAATATAGTGTTGCCGGCGATGGCTTTGCCCAGCGCTAATTTTGAAGGGCGCTATGATTTAGTGGCCAAAATTACTAATCCCAATACGCGCTGCTTAGCAGAATTGGATTATTATTTTCTTTATGCCGGAGAAACAAGCGAACAAATAAAACACCAAAAAGATTTTTTATTGCCCGGGCAGACTAAGTATTTATTTGGTTTTGCCGAGGAAGTCAGCAGCTCTTTTTTGAATGAAGTACAGTTAGTGATAGAAAAACAAAATTGGCGTTATATTAAGAATTTGGAGAAAATGGCTTTAATTGATAAACTGGAAATTAAAGATAGAAGATATGATATTTTGGCAGGAATTTCGCGAGCCAGTTTTGCCATAAACAACGGGACTGGCTATAATTTATGGCAGGTCGGCTGCCAGGTAGTTTTACTGTCGGGCAATGAGCCGGTGGCGGTTAATTATATCACGGTTAATAATTTATTGGCGGGCGCAGAGCAGGAGGTGCAGGCCAGTTGGTTTAGGAGAATTGATTACGGCGGGGTGGAGATAGAAGTGATTCCAGATTTGAATGTTTTTGCCGATAATATTTTAGTGGAGACGGAAACCGGGCCAGGCATACCGCAGGGCTGGGAGGAATAAGATTATTTTTGCTCGGGTTATTAATTTATCATGTTAAACATTAATTTAAGAAACTTTGATTGGCCGCTGTTACTCTCGGTTTTTTTATTGTCTTGCGTGGGCTTGGCCGTGATTTACAGCGTCAATTTGAGCCAGGAAAAATTTGATTATTCCTTGCTAATCAAGCAGGCGACGGTTTTAGTTAGCGGTTTTGTCCTGCTTTTTATTTTTGCTTTTTTTGATTATCGCACATTGGGGTCGCTGGGCTGGCTGTTTTATTTGTTAGCTTTGGTGTTGCTGGGGGTAGTATTGGTTTTGGGCACGGTGATTCATGGCACGCGCGGCTGGTTTAATATTTTTGGTTTAAGCTTTCAGCCGGTGGAAATAGTAAAAATATTTTTTATCTTTTTTTTGGCCAGGTTTTTACATAATCAAGCCGGCCGGAGATTGTCTTGGCGTTTTGTCGGCAAAGCTTTAATTATTTTATTGCCGGTGCTGGTCTTAATTTTAATGCAGCCGGATTGGGGTTCGGCGATTATTATTTTATTGAGCTGGCTATTGATGATTTGGTTCAGCGATATTGATAAAAAATATGTTTATGTGGCACTGGTGCTGCTGGCGGTGTTGGCGGTGCTGGCCTGGGCAGTGATTTTGCGTGATTATCAGAAAGAAAGATTTTTGAATTTTGTTAACCCAGAGAGAGATCCTTTGAATCAAGGTTATAATGTTAGACAATCAATTATTGCCATCGGTTCTGGCGGTTTTTTGGGGCGCGGTTTGGGTTTAGGGCCGCAAAGCCAGTTGCGTTTTTTGCCGGAAACGGAAGCGGATTTTATTTTTGCTTCGTTGGCGGAAGAACTGGGATTTGTAGGCGTGGCCGTGATTATTTTTTTATATGGCTTGTTTTTCTGGCGTTTGCTGAAAATTGTACACACGGCTCGCGATGATTTTTCCCAGTTGTTGGCTTTAGGCCTGACCACACTTTTCTTTTTACAGTTTATGATTAACGTAGGGATGGTGGCCGGACTTTTACCGGTAACCGGTTTGCCGTTGCCTTTTATCAGTTCCGGCGGTTCCTTTTTAATTATCAGTTTAATTGGGGTGGGCGTGCTGGAGAGCGTGGCGATGAAAAATAGGGGCGTGATTTAGTCATTTGACATTATTTTGAGAGTATATTAGAATATATTTGTTCTGAATTAAAGTTTAGTTACCCTGCGGGGTGGAGAGATAATTTTATGAAAAAAGAAACAATTGAATTACAGGCCGTAAAAAGAAAAGAAAGCGGCAAACAAGTTGAAGAGTTAAGAGCAAAGGACTGGCTGCCAGCGGTGGTTTACGGCCATGATTTTCCAAATGAAAATTTGGCGGTCAAATACAGCGATTTTGAGCGGGCTTTCCGTGTGGCTGGCGAATCGACTTTGATTGATTTGAAAATTGATCAGGGCGAAACCCTGAAAGTTTTAGTGCACGAGGTGCAAAAAAATTTAATGTTGGGCAAGTTTTTGCACGTGGATTTTTATAAAGTCAACATGGCGGAGAAGATCAAGACGGAAGTAGAAATTGTTTTTGTGGGTGAAGCGCCGGTGGTGAAAGAGGCTGGTGGGGTGATTGTCAAAACTTTAGATAAATTATCTTTGGAATGTTTGCCAAATGATTTACCGCGGGCGATTGAAGTGGATTTGGGTGTTTTGAAAAAAATTGGCGATATTATCCGGGTGGCGGATTTAGTTTTGCCGGCAGAGATTCATGTTTTAAATAATCCGGAAACAACGGTGGTATTAGCGGAAGAGATGAAACAAGAAGTGATTAAGGAAGAGGTGGCGGCGACTACGCCAGCCGAAGGAGCGGAATTGCCGCCAACGGAAGCGGAAATCAAAGCGGCGGAAAAAGCGCCGGAAGAAACAGCCGAAAAGAAATAAATTAGAATGCACCCCGATATCCATCGGGGTGCATTTTTAATAATCTTATTTTTTGTGGTATAATAAAAATAAGATTGTTGATAACTTTTAATTCTAAAAAATTATGAAAAATAAAAAAGGTTTTACCTTAATTGAATTATTGGTCGCTTTAGCTATTATTGGCTTATTAACCACGATGGGCATGGTGGCGATGAAAAACGCGCGGGAAAAAGCCAGGGACGCGCGACGGAAAGGTGATTTAAAACAGGTGCAGACGGCTTTGGGTGTTTATTACAACGGAACGGGCAACGCGGATTATCCGGTGCAGGGTACTTTTGTTTGTTTAAGCGCGGCGGCTAATTTGTCAACGGCTTTGACTGGCGGCGTTGATCCGATTATGAAAACTTTGCCGAGCGATCCCATGACCACCAGAGATTCAGTGGTTAATGGCTGTTATGCTTATCGCGGTGATGCTCAAAATTATAAATTGATAATGTTTTTAGAAAACGAGACAGAGGCGATGACTAATGATGGCGGAGTAATTGCTAACCGTTTTGAAATTTATACACCCGGTGCGCAGAGTTGGCAACCATAATAAATTTTTATGTAAATTAAATTTTCAGCGTAATTCCGCGTAGCATTCTGCGTTAATCCGCGATTAAAGCTTCCAACGCGGAATAAACGCAGAAGTTTACGCGGAAAATGCGGAAAATAAAAAAGATAAATAATTTTTTTAAAATAGAATTAATTGCCGGTTTAACACTGGCAATTTTTTTGCTGGTGTGCCATTTGGCTTACACGGTCATTTATGGCGGTAGGACTAGTGAATCACAACCGGCAGAAACAAAAAAAGAAGAATGCCAAAAGCGAAGAATGTTGGACGGGATTTGCCGAGATAATGGTTGGGAAGAAAAATATCCGGTGGCGGTGATGATTGATAATTATCCCGGTTCCTGGCCGCAGTTTGGTTTAAGCCGCGCGCAGATAGTTTACAATACTTTGGTGGAAGGCGGGCAGACACGTTTGATGGCGGTTTTTGCTGGCGGTTTGGCCGAACGTATCGGGCCGGTGCGCAGCGCGCGGCCTTATTATTTGAGTTGGGCAAAAGAATTGGATGCTTTTTACGGACATTCGGGCGGTTCACCGGAAGCGATTGATGAAATTAAAAAAAATAAGGTAAAAAATCTGGAAGAAGCCACTAGTTATGGCCCGCTTTATTTTTGGCGCGATAAAAAATTCAGCACGCCGCATAATCTTTTCACTTCCACCAAAAATTTGGAACAGGCGAGCGCTGATTTTAATTTAGCCACCACTACGCCGTTAGTGGCAAGCTGGCAATTCAGCGACAGCCCGACCGTGACTACGGAAAAAGCGGAGAAAGTCGCGATTACTTATTCTTCATTGGGAATTTTTGATGTCTCTTATGAGTACAGCACTTCCACCAATAGTTATTTGCGATTTCAAAATAACGCACCCTTTGTGGATGCGTTGGATAATAAACAAATTGAAGTTAAAAGTTTAATTGTGCAGTTTGTGCCGGCCGAAATTCATTTAGATGCTGAAGATCGTTTGCGGATTAAGACCATCGGCACCGGTTCGACTTTGGTTTTATTTAATGGCCAAATTATTCGCGGCACTTGGCAGAAGAAAGATTTTGCCAGCCGGACTAAATTTTTTGATGCCGCTGGTGGAGAAATTATTTTTCCGCCGGGCAACATTTGGATGGAAGTAGTGCCGGGGGAGAGAGAGGTAGAAATAAGGTGATTTATGATTTAAGATTTACGACTTAAGAATTAGTTACGGATTATCGCTACGCGCCACTTGCCGGTCAAATCTTTTTTAAATTTTACACTTGCTTCGGGCAGGTGTTTTTTGATTAATTTGGCAAGAGCGGGTTTTTGGAAGGGGAGAAGCTCAAAAAGAATAGTAATGTGTAATGGGTAATGTGTAACGAGTAAAATGGAAATTTGTTTTAAAAGTTTTTCATACAAATCCAGCCCGTTGTTTTTTGCTACCAACGCCTGACGCGGTTCAAACTTTAGTCCCTGATAATTTTGGCGGTAGATTTTTTTCGACAAGTAAGGAAGGTTGGCGGTGATGATAACCATCATGTCATTCCCGCGAAGGCGGGAATCCAGAAAAAAAGATTTCTGGATCCCGAGTCTCGGCTCGGGATGACACAAAAAATTCAACAAATCGCTTTTAATAAATTTAATTTTTTTATCAAGTCCGTGGAGTTTGGCGTTTTTTTTGGCCACCGCAAGTGCCTTGGCGGAAATGTCAGTGGCAAGCGTCGTAACTCGTAATTTGTAACTCGTAACTTGTGATTTGTTTAACACCGAAACCGGAATACAACCACTTCCTGTGCCAACATCAATCAAGACGGTTTCTTGACACTTTGACACCGGACACTTTGATACTAATTTAATTGCTTCTTCCACCATCATTTCCGTTTCTGGCCTTGGTATAAGTGTATTTTTATTGACAATAAAATCTAATCCAAAAAATTCCTTATGGCCCAAAATATACGCCACCGGCTCGTTTTTACTTCGCCGAGCAATAAATTTTTTGTATTTTGTTAATCGTCTTTTGTTAATTGTTTTTTCTGGGTGGGCGTATAAAAATGTTTTGTCTAAAATTATATACCTCACCCCACCCTCTCCTTCAAAAGGAGAGGGGGCCGCAATCCCTCTCCCCTTACGAAGGGGAGACCTGCCCGACTGAACGACTCCAGTCGTTCGGGCGGGGATGGAGAGAGGTTTATTATTTTTATTCAAAACATCCAATAATAAAAGTTCTGCATCAATAGTAGCCGATTCAATCTTGGCCTTTTTTAATTCTTCCGTGGCCCAGTTAAGGATTTGACAGATTTTTAGCATAGGAGTAAGGTGAAGGTGGAGACAAAAATAATCATTTCACAAAACAAAGAAGGAGGGGAAAATGAAAGTTATTATTTCAAAAAAGGAGTGGGAAGGATTGTGCACTGGAACACAGAAGGCGCTTACGATTTTTGAAGAATTCGAACTCCACCATCAATTTGGTGATGAACCAGAAAAAGAAGTCGTCAGAGTAGAAATCAGAAAAATCACAAAACAAAGAAGAAAAAAAGATGCAGATAAACTTTCGACGCTTTTTGGACAGGGAATCCAAAAGCGCAAAGTAGAAAATGTAGACGAACCAAGGGTTCCAGATGATTTTTTGGGTGGTAGTCTGGGCCGATAGATAAGACACGTACTCCCCGCCACTGGCAGGGAGTTTTTTTATATGTCATCCCCGCCCCGATATTTATCGGGGTAAACTCCAGCGGGGATCCAGGAATTGTTTTTCTGGATCCCTGCCTCGCCGGCAGGCAGGCCGTGCCACCCCGCCCGACTCGCTTCGCGACTCGAAGCGGGCGGGGGCACGGGATGACAAACGAGCGACGAGATCCATCGACTCTCCCGATAGCGCTTCCCTTATCGGGGTCGCTCGGGATAAACTACGGTTACGCATCTGCTTTCTTCAGCGCCTCAATAATTTCTTTAATTTCACCATCCATGATGCTGGCGATGTTGTGCCAGCTTTCTTTAATGCGGTGGTCGGTGACGCGATCCTGCGGAAAATTATAGGTGCGGATTTTTTCGCTACGGTCGCCGGTGCCAACTTGTGATTTTCTGGAAGTGGCTAATTCCTTTTGTTTTTTTTCTTCTTCCATGGCCAAAAGCCGTGAACGCAAAACCTGCAAAGCTTTTTCTTTATTTTGCGCCTGCGAACGTTCGTCCTGGCAGGAAACAACCAAGCCAGTAGGCACATGGACGATGCGCACGGCGGATTTAGTGGTGTTGACGGATTGGCCGCCGTGGCCGCCGGCGCAAAAAGTATCAACGCGCAAATCTTTAGCTTCAATTTTTAAATCAATTTCTTCCGCTTCGGGCATGACGGCGACGGTGATGGCCGAGGTGTGCACGCGCCCGGCTTTTTCCGTTGCGGGCACGCGTTGGACACGGTGCGTGCCACTTTCATATTTCATCCAACCGTACACGCCGACTCCATTGATTTCAAAAATTATTTCTTTAAAACCGCCAATACCAATTCGGTTGGAGTCAATAATGTGTGTTTGCCAAGCCATCTTTTCGGCAAAACGAGAATAACAGCGGAACATTTCTGCCGTGAAAAGCGCCGATTCATCACCGCCAGTGCCGGCGCGAATTTCCACAATGACACTTTTTTTATCTAAGGGATTTTTAGGATTGAGATATTCTTCGGCGGCCGCGATAATTTCCTTATTTTCTGTTTCCAGAATTTTGTTTTCTTCCTCAGCCATACTTTTGAGTTCTTCATCTTCACCTGCTAAAACATTATTGTTTTCGGCAAGAGTGATTTGATTTTTTTCCAACTGTTCAATTTTTTCCGCCAGCGCGCGCACCTCGGCCAATTCTTTATTGAGAGCGCCAAATTTTTTAGGATCAGCAAAAACAGCCGAATCCTGAAGGGCTTGTTCGAGTTGGGCATATCTATCTTTTATTTTTTGATAATTTTGCATAGAAAATTTCCTACGGATTACGAATTGTACGAATGTACGAATAACTATTTTAAATTTACTATTCTTTTAAAACTTATCCCATAGGGAGTAAAATTTACCAGTATTGCCAATTTTAATTTTACCGCTTTTAGATAAGCATAAGTTTGTTTAATGGCATAGTTTTATCCGTATATTCGTATGATTAGTAATCCGTAGGAATAAATTAAAAATCCCGCTACAGATAATTTAATTATAGCAGGATTTTTTTAGAAACTTAAATTAAGCTACTTTGATTTTTTAGTTTTTTTAGCCGGTTCTTTTTCTACCATTTTGGCGACGCGCTTAGCTTTGAGGGCTTGGCGTTTGACGGTTTTGCCGAGCTTACCTTTGGCGGCGGTTTCTTTTTTGGCCACTTTTTCCTGGAATTTTTCCACACGGCGAGCCGTGTCAACTAACTTTTGTTTGCCAGTGTAAAACGGATGACAGGCAGAACAAATTTCCACTTTGATTTCTTCTTGAGTAGAACCAGTGGTAAAGGTATTGCCGCAGGCGCAGATCACCTTGGCGTTTTTATAATATTTTGGGTGGATGTCTTTTTTCATAATTCAAGAGTTTATCCCGAGCGACAAGCCGTCAGGCGAGGAGTCGAGGGATCTCGTTGATTGTAATTTGTAAAATAAGTATAGCATTTCTTATTTTTAGTGTCAAACACGGCGTCCCTCTCCCCTTACGAAGGGGAGAGAAGGAGAGAGGTTTATCAAAAAATTTAAAATTCAATTAACAAAATACAAAAATGGTGTGCCGCTCCCGCGGCATTAAAATAATAAACCTCATCCTCAACCCTCTCCTTCGAAAGGAGAGGTGGACGGGCGCGCATTTGACAGTTAGTCGCCATTCATGATAGTGTGAAAATATAAGTATTTCTTTCACAAAAACCATTAACCAAGGGTCAAAACAAGGAGGTAAGTCATGACCAAAAGGGAAGTGACGGAACGACGAGGAAAAGAATTGGAGGAAAAGGGATTTGTGCGGGTAGTTCGTTCATTTATTAGATGGACTATTTTTCCAATTATTTTTTTTGCAGGAGCGGTTTGGTTTTATTTTGTTATTGAATTCATCGAATACAACCAGTTTGCTCACTTTTTAAGTATCTTTTGTCTTTCCTTGTCTTTTTTATTTTCTCTTTTGATTTATTACAGGAGTTTACGGCCCTACCTTAAATTCCGTCGGCAGGTGAAAAAATGGTTTGAAGATGAAAATATTATTGGTTTTATTATTCTTACCCCGAATCTCTACGGGCTTGAACCCTGGGCTTTGTTAAAGGAAAGTTATGAGGATTACAAACAGTTTTTAGTAACTTTAAAGAAAGCGCGGGCTTTTTTTGTTACTGCTCCTTGGCTTACAAAAAAATGGCAGCAGATTGTAAAAGATGAAATTACGTATTTGAATAAAGTAAAGCGAGAAATGGAGATTAACTATAAGGAAGAAATAATTGGATTAAGACTCGGGAGGAAGGCAGCAAATACTTCCATAGAATCAGAAAAAAAACGACTAAAAAATCTTATCTACCATCAACATTATTTAGAACCTTAATTTTCAGGAGTCATTCAAAACAGCCACTTGCGCAGTCGGGTGGCTTTTTTATTGGGATTTGACATTTAGCGGCCAATTGTGATAAGGTAGAAATACGTTGATTCTTTCACAAAAACCATTAACCAAGGGTCAAAACAAGGAGGCAACGATGACCAAAGAGAAAATTAAGACAGGAGAACAAGAATTGAAGGAGCAAGGATTTATCAGAGTACAAGAAAAAGACTATAAGTCGTTGTTTCTTATTTATGTTTTCCTGGGATTTTTTATACTTTGGATGATTTTTGAAATGCTATATCTGAAAGAACCTTTTAGTTCAATCTGGCCGTCATGTATACTTGTTGTCATCCCCATTATTTTGGGTTTCTGGAAGTTAAAATTTTATTTTTGTTTCCGTAGCCAATTAAAAAAATGGATCAGGGATGAATCCATTGAGAACTTCATGGTTTTGTGCCCGGGCGAATATGGATTTGTTCCTTATGCGGCTAAAAATGATTTTTTTACTTTTAAGCACCTCTCGGGATTTTTGGAAAAACATAAAGTGATTTTTATTAAACCCTTACCCACCGGAGATATATATCAATGGAATGATTTTATTGACTATGAATCTGGTTGTCTGGAAAAGTTAAAAAAAGAAAAGATCGTTATTCATATTAAAGAACATGAAAAAGCACTAAAAGAGAAACGGGAATATATCAATGACATGTCAGTTTTAAAGACAGCAAGGGACGCCCTTGAAAAATCGAAAGGTATTATAAGCTACTTAGTTTTATATTAATCATCATAAACAGCCACTCGCGCAGTCGGGTGGCTTTTATTTTTAAATTTGACAAAAATGGCTTAGCAATGCTACGCTAAAAGAGTAATAATTAATTCTCACGCCGAGGCGGCCAAAGCGTCCTGATTCCGTGCTTTTGGCACTGAAAACCCCGGCGGAGGACGGGTCAAGAAATCGCGGATTGACGCGGAATTCTACGCGGAATAACGCGGAAAACAAATTAGCTTTTCTTGATACAAGGACAAAATTTATGAGTAAAATTCCCGAGGTCAAAGACCTCTTGAAAGCGGGGTTGCATTTTGGCCACCGCCCAACAATCTGGAACCCAAAAATGGGCCAGTTTTTATTTGGCATCAAAGGCGGTATCCATGTTTTTAATCTGGAAAAAACCAGAGAAAAATTAGCTGCGGCAGCGGAACAATTAGAACGCACGGTGGCTTTAGGCGGCACCGTTCTTTTTGTGGGCACCAAACCGCAGGCCAAAGAAATTATTAAAAAATACGCGTTGGAAGCGGGCGTGCCGTTTGTCACGGAACGTTGGCTGGGCGGTACTTTAACTAATTTTGGTGAAATCAGGGGCTTGGTTAAAAAATGGGAACAATTGACAAAAGACGCGGGCAGCGCTGATTATGAACAGAAGTATACCAAAAAAGAGCGTTTGATTTTTGCCGAGGAAATTGCCAAATTGGAAAAGAATATCGGCGGTGTCATTAACCTGACAAAATTGCCGGATTTGGTTTTTGTGGCCAGCGCGCATGAAGACAAAATCGCGGTCAAAGAGGCATATAAAAAAGAAATTCCGGTGATTGCGGTTTGCGATTCCAATACAAATCCGGTAGAAGTAGATTATATTATTCCGGGCAATGATGATGCCACCAAGGCGATTGAATTGGTAGCGGAAGTAATGGCGGGAGCGGTCCAAACAGGCAAGAAAGAACTGGAAAAAAACACTAGTAAGAAAAAGGAAGAAGAGGATGGAAAATGATTTATGATTTAAGATTTATGATTTAAGAAAAAATAAATAAAATCAAAAAATATGAACGATTTAATTAAAAAATTAAGAGAACAGACCGGCGCGGGCGTGATGGACATTAAAAAGGCGCTGGTGGAAGCAAAAAATAATGAAGAAAAGGCGATCGAGATTTTGCGCAAGCAGGGCCAGAAAATTGCGGCCAAAAAAAACGCGGAGCGAGTGGCTAAAGAAGGTTTAATTGAGGCCTATGTCCACAACAATGGCAAGGTGGCGTCGTTAGTGATGCTTTCCTGCGAAACTGATTTTGTGGCGCGCAATAGCGAATTTAAAGAATTGGCCCATGACTTGGCGATGCAGGTAGCGGCCATGAATCCGCAATATTTGTCAGCGGATAAAATTCCAGCGGCGGCTTTGGAAAAAGAAAGAGAAATTATCAGGGAAAGCATGGCCGATGAGAAAAAACCAAAAGAAGTGGTGGAAAAAATTATTGATGGCAAATTGCAGAAATTTTTTGCGGAATTTTGTCTGTTGGAACAACCGTTTATCAAAGATGATAAAAAGACGGTGAAAGAATTGATTGATGAAAAAATTGCCAAATTGGGCGAGAAGATTGAGGTCAAGAAAATCGCACGATTAAGCTTTTAATACCAAAACACAAAACCCAGACAACAGAACACAAAATAGATAATAATTAATAATAAGTTGTCGTTTAATGTTTTCGGTGTCGCTGCTCGTATCGGTGTCGGTCAGAGGTTTCGGCTTTAAGCCGCCTCACGACAACCATAAACGATACTAGCCGCGACAACGAAACCGAAACCAAAAACATTTCTTGAGTTTTGTTGATTGAGTTTTGAGTTTTTATTCTTATGATCGTTGCTGAAGTACAATTTGCACCTTGGGATAAGGCCTATTGGTTTTTAGCCGAGGGCCATAATTTAATTTTGGGCGACAAGGTGGTGGTGCGGACTGATTTGGGAGTGGAACTTGGCATGGTGATTGGATTTCAGGAGGTAACTAAACCGGAAAAAGAAATTAAAGATATTTTACGCAAGGCCAATTTTTCCGATTTGGAACAGGCCAAAGAAAGAGGGAAGAGAAAAATTGAAGCATTGGCAGTGGCTAAAAAGATGGCGGCCGAAGCGAATTTAGATTTGAAAATTGTGGATGTTCATTATTCTTTTGACGGTGGACGAATTACTTTTGCTTTTATTGCTGACAGCCGATTGGATTTTCGCGATTATGTTAAAGCTTTGACGCATCATTTTCAGAAATCCATCAGATTGCACCAAATCGGAGTGCGTGATGAGGCTAAATTGGCAGGTAATTTTGGGCCGTGTGGCGAACATTTATGTTGCCAAAGATTTTTGCGAGAGCTGGGGCAGGTTTCAGCTGATTGTATTGAAGCGCAGCAAATTGCGCATCGCGGCAGCGAACGGCTATCCGGGATGTGCGGCCGGCTAAAGTGCTGTTTGCGTTTTGAATACGACGGTTATTGCGCTTTAGCCAAAAATTTGCCGGCTTTGGGCACACGCGTGCGCACGGATCATGGCCGCGGGGAGATCATTGGTTGGCATATTTTACGCCAAAGTGTGAAAGTGCGATTGGATGCTAAGAATGGGGAAGAGCCGACGGTGGTGGAAGTGGCGATTAAGAAATAAAAAATTAAAAATTAAAAATCAAAAATATGGAGTGCCGCCTGTGGCGGCACGGATATTGTAGCGGCGCCCCGCATTCTGCGGGGCGCCGCTTTTGTTTGACATTTTTTGCTAGTCTGCTAAGTTTAAATTAATAGTTCTTTCACGGCCAAAAGTGCGGGCCAAGATGCGTTTTAAACAAGGAGGGTAGAATGAAAAAACTTATTATTGTCAGGCACGGCCATTACGATATGGATGAGGGTGGTTTTCATCTCAACGACCAGGGTCGAGATGAAATGAGAAGATTGGTCGAGAGCGTGAGGGGTTTACTGAATGCGGATTCGACGCTAATACTTACTTCCACGGCCAATCGTGCGCGCGAAAGTGCGGAGCTTATTGCCGCATTTTTGAAAATCAAAAACGTTGAAGAGCATGAAATTTTATTGAGTGATAGAAGTCGCCCAGAAGATTTTCCCGGCGTTCTTAAGCTCATCCGAACCGTAAAAGACGGGGTGGATACCCTCGTTCTTGTAACACACCTCGAGTATGCCAAATATTTCCCATCATTTTTTGGCGAGGAAGAACTCGGTGCCAAATTGGACTATCTACTGGAAATTAAAAAAGGTCAGGCGTGGGTCATCGATTGTTTACAGAAGAATATTTTTCTCATTCCGTAAAACACCCATTTTTATCCTAGAGCCGCTGGTTTTTGCCAGTGGCTTTTTGCTTTACCTTGACTTTTTTATAGGGATTTTGGCGAAAGGGTGGTATAATAGAATTATAAAATAATAATTGTTTGTCATCCCGTGCCGTGACACGGGATCCAGAAAAACGGTTCCTGGATTCCGGGTCACCCGCCTGACTCGCTTCGCGATTCGAAGCGGGCGGGAGCCCGGAATGACAGATGTATGAGATCCCTCCACTTTCCCGATAATTATCGGAGTCGGTCGGGATAAACTACGGTTTATGAAAAAACAAACACCTAAAATTAGAATTGCCATTAATGGCTTTGGTCGCATTGGCCGAGCAGCTTTTAAAATAATTTTGGAACGACCAGATATGGAAGTCGTGGCCATAAACGACTTGACCGATAACCAAACTCTGGCGCATCTTTTACGTTATGACAGCGTTTATGGAATTTATAACAAAAACGTCACGGCTGATGAAAAAAATATTATTGTGGATGGCAAGAAAATTCCTTGCCTGGCAATTAAAGATCCGAAAGAATTACCCTGGAAAAAATATAATGTTGATGTGGTTTTGGAATGCACCGGCAAATTTGTCAAAGACGGCGCGGCTAAAGCGCACCTGGACACTGGAGCTAAAAAAGTAATTTTATCAGCGCCAGCCAAAGGTAAACCCGAGGCACCAACTTATTTGATGGGCGTGAATCATTTAAAATATAAAGGCGAACCGATCATCTCTAATGCTTCCTGTACTACTAATTGTATCGCTCCGGTGACCAAAATAATTGATGAAGTTTTTGGCATTAAGCGCGCTTTTTTAAACACCGTTCATTCCTATACTGCTGACCAAAATTTGGTTGATGGTCCGCACAAAGATTTGCGCCGTGCCAGATCTGCCGCTGCCAATATCGTCCCAACGACCACCGGCGCCGCCATTTCCGTCACCAAAATTTTGCCCAAACTGAATGGAAAATTTGATGGAGTTTCTTTGCGCGTGCCCACCATTTGCGGTTCCATTTCTGATTTAACTTTTTTAATCCGCCGCAAAGCCACGGTGCGCGAAATCAACAGCGCTTTAAGCAAAGCCAGCCGTTCCAAAGAATTAAAAAGGATTTTGACAGTCTCCAATGATCCGCTGGTTTCTTCTGATGTGATTGGCAATCCGGCCTCGGCGATTGTGGATTTGCAAAGCACCATGGTCATTGGCGGGGATTATGTGAAAGTTTTGGTCTGGTATGATAATGAATGGGGCTATGCGGAAAGATTGGTGGATATGATTAATATTGTAGTGAAATAAGAATTTAGAATTAAGAATTAAGGAATTTGAAGGGGTGGTTTTTAAATCCGCTCCTTTTATATTTAAATCTATTCCCGTACATCAGTCGCGGTCGCGACTGATGTACGGGATTTTTATTATTTTTAAATTTGGAAAAAATAAAAAAAGCCACCGGCGAGCGCTCTGGACAATAATTATATTACTTGCTAAGATAGAGATAAGTAATAGAACCTACATATTTTAAACAGGAGGCAAAAGATGGAGGAAAAATTAAAATCTTGTGGAATTCAAATACCATTAACACCACAAAATAAACTGACGAGAAATTACTTATGTAAAACAGAGGCGTGTGAGCATCAATTTTTTGATATATACATTGATCGTGTTGAAATAGAGAGAATGTACAAAGAGGTAGTTGGTTTTACAAAAGAAATTAATTCTTCGGCGTTTATATCAAATGATGGACTTTGGATTGTCTTGTGTCCTCGATGCGACCATTATTATTGGACACATGCTAATGAACTGGTAGATGCCGAACTGTTAAAAGAAATTGGTTTGTGGAACAAGCCAGTAAAGCATTTAAAATAAAACAATATTTTAAATGCTTTTTTATTTTAGCACTCTCTTGACGAGAGTGCTAATTTTTTTATATAATTACTCTGAACCCAATTTTAGGCTTAAATTTGGCTTAAAATAAGTGGAAACAAGATAAAAACCTTTGTGGATAAATCTAAATAAATGTCATCACCACCCTGATAGTCATCGGGGTAAACTACGACGGGGATCTAGAAAAACGGTTCCTGGATTCCGGGTCTCGGCCCGGAATGATAAACGCGCCTATCGGCGAAATGTATAAACCTCACCCCGACCCTCTCCTTGGTAAGGAGAGGGGGTCGAAAAATTCTGATCAGTGGTTTCTAGTTACTGATTACTAATTACTGATTACTTTTCTATGAACTCACGCCAAAAAGATTTATTAAGAATTATTGTGGAAGAATATATAAAGACCGCCGAGCCGGTGGGGTCAAAATTGCTCGTGGAAAAATATGGTTTGGATTTGTCGCCGGCCACGGTGCGCAATGACATGGCGGAATTGGAAGCGGCCGGGTTTTTGGTCCAGCCCTTTACCTCAGCCGGCCGCGTGCCAACCGAAGCTGGTTATCAATATTATATTCAGCAATACATAGATTTAAACAAAGAATTAAAACCAAGTGAAAAAGAAAAAATTATCAACAGCAATAAAAACATCGGCGGCAACAAGGAAGAAATGACAAAAAATTTGGCCAGGGTTTTGGCCGAAGAATCGGGACTCGGAGTTTTTGTGGGTTTTGATGAAAATAATGTTTACTACACCGGATTGACCAACATTTTTTCCCAGCCGGAATTTCATGACCTAAATTTGGTGCACAACATGTCGCGCGTTTTGGACCATTTGGATGAAGTAATGGAAGAAATCTATGAGGACGTGGGCGAGGAAGTGGAGGTTAAAATTGGCCATGAAAATCCTTTTGCCAGCGATTGTTCGGCTGTGGTGATCAAAGTTAAAGACACGGTTTTGGGAGTGGTCGGGCCAATGAGAATGGATTACAAACAAAATATCAGTTTGATGAATTTTATAAAAAGTATAATCTAGACGGATGTTATTCCGACCTCGCATTTGCGGGGGAGGAATCTCATACGAGATCCTTCACCGCCAACCGGCGGTTCAGGATGACAAACACTAAAAAATTATGCATAAAGAAAAACACAACGAAGAAATTGAAAAACTTAAAGCACAATGCGAGCAGTATCTGAACGGTTGGAAACGGGCCTTGGCGGACTATGAAAATCTAAAAAAACAAACCGCCCGCGAAAAAGAAGAATTTGCCAAATTTGCCAATACCAATTTAATTCTCGGCCTTGTTCCAGTTTACAACAACCTTAAAATTTCTTTTGGCCATTTGCCGGAAGATTTAAAAGATAATAATTGGGTGAAAGGAATTGAGCATATCAAAAAGCAAATGTTGGAAGTCCTGGAGTTTAATGGCGTGGAAGAAATTGTGCCCAAAGTTGGCGAAGAATTTAATCCGGAAAGGCATGAAGCTGTGAAGAATAGTGAAAGCGAAACCGAAAATAATGAGCGGCCGGAAAACAAAATAGTAAAAGTTTTAAGTGATGGCTATAAACTTAACGGCCGGGTGTTTATGCCGGCAAAGGTGGTTGTCGCGTAAATCAAAACACAAAACCCAGACAACAGAACACAAAATAGATAATAATTAATAATAAGTTGTCGTTTAATGTTTTCGGTGTCGCTGCTCGTATCGGTGTCGGTCAGGGATTTCGGCTTTAAGCCGCCTCACGACAACCATAAACGATACTAGCCGCGACAACGAAACCGAAACCAAAAACATTTCTTGAGTTTTGTTAATTGAGTTTTGAGTTTTATATTTATGGACACTTTAACCTCTCACACTCTTCATCTCATCAAAATCTGCCCGGTTTGCCAGGCAAAATTTGGCGCTGAAAGTTTGAGTGTGGTGGAAAAAAACGAAGAGGGAAAAGTACTGGTACTTTTAAGTTGTAAAAATTGTCAAAGTTCGCTTTTGGCGCGGGTGGTGGAAATGCCGTTTGGCATTCTGGGCACCGCCGCTCTGACTGATATTCAGGCTAGCGAAGTTAAAAAATTCATGGCGGGAGAAAAAGTGGCGTTTGATGATGTGCTGGAACTTTATAAAAATTAAAAATCAAAAATAAAAAATAAAAATTTTGGTGTGCCGCTGCGACGGCACCGATTGATAATAAACCTCTCTCCGACTCTCCCCTTGGTAAGGGGAGAGGGGCGAACCCCCTCTCCTTACGAAGGAGAGGGCTGGGGGTGAGGTTTATATACTTCGCCGATAGGCGAAAATAGTTCTTTTAAAATTTATTCGTATATTCGTAAGATTTGTACATTCGTATGAGTTCGCCTTTGGCGGACAATAAAAAAGCCACCGAAACTGATGTTCCGGTGGCGCGTGTCCACTAAGAATCGCCTCCCATAAGCCCTCCTTGGAAGAAGGTGATTTAGTGGTTTGGGTAATGTTAATGAAAATAACAGAGCTGAAATTTTCCTGTTGCCACACATCCCTGACATGTCCGAACCGGTTTTTCTGTTTCGGGTTTTAGGGTTATGTTAGTGAAGGGATTCTTCTTGGTGAATTTTTTGCCGCACTGGCCGCAATAAGCATCGCTTTTGAGCGGCAGAATACTGATGGAATTTTCTGGCAGAACCAGAAAAACTGTGGCTTTGATGATTGGACCTTGACCGGTAGTGAAAAAACGCACTTTCTTTCCTTTTTTGAAAGAGTTGAAACAATGGGCAAACATATCTTCCGTTTTGACCGTAAGCAGTTTGATTTCTGCCGGGTCAATATCTCTGGTCAAAACAGCTTGCAGACCTTTTGATTTGATTTTCCTAACATGATTCACTGTTTTCCATAATTCTTCATTCGTTGGTAATTTGTCGGGAACTTTTTTACCATTTTTATCATACGTTCCTGACTGAAAAAGATTTGACCACTTACGTTCTCTCATGGTTTCCTCCTTTTGAAATTGAAATTTGGTAGTAGGGTAAAAGTGTTTTAATAATCAGGAAAGATTTCTCGTATACATTTTATACAGATGTCTTTATAAGCCCTGGGGTTCTTTTTGGGGGTGAATTTGTTACCACACCTGTCACAGTGAGTCTCCTCAACTTTTGGTCTTACTGGCCGAATAGAATGCTGTGGCAGAACCAGAAAAACTGTGGCCATAATAACGTGACCCCTACTAGTTGTTCTAAAATAGTGGACCAACTTCCCTTTTTCAAAAACATTTAATTCTGTAAGATCTGGCCCGTTTTTAAAATGTTTTATTCCTTTTCCTTTAAATAGTTTTATGTCTTTTAGATCGATATTGCGGGTTAAACGCGCTTTCATGGTTTCCTCCTTTTGTTTTTTATTCTGTTTAATTTTTAAAACATATGAATTATTTCCCATACATCTTTAACTCCGGTGAATTTTCCGAAATGAGGATATTTTTTAAGAAATGGTCGAGCAAAAATAGCTACAACTGCCATAATTAAATCGTAAAGAAAAGCGATAATTAAAAGAAATATAAAGATTATAAATAGTGCCAAAAGTCCAGGATAGACAATAAAAGGATTAATGAGCCAGGGTTTTTCAAAGTAATTTGCCATTTATCCCCCTTGTTATTTGGTTTTGAAGGTTCTGTGGTTTAAATTAAGCTTAGACCATGGAAGCTGAAAAGTCAAATTGATGAGTAACTAGTAACAAGTAATAAGTAATCAGGGAGCGACGAAATGCCATCCCCTTATTACTAGTTACTTATTATTTATTACCAAAAATTTATAATTAATTTGTTTGTTCTGAATACGAAAGACGGCGACGAGATCCCTCGACTCGCTGCGCTCGCTCGGGATAAACTAAAAAAAGAAATATGAGTAAAATTATCGGAATCGATTTGGGAACAACCAATTCCTGCGTGGCCATCATGGAAGGTGGCGCACCAAAAATTTTGGAAAACAAAGAAGGCAATCGCACAACGCCTTCTATTGTCGCCATTAACAAAACCGGCGAAAGATTAGTTGGGCTTTTGGCTAAACGCCAGGCGGTAACTAATCCGACTAACACTTTATTTTCCATCAAGCGCTTAATCGGCCGCCGTTTTGAAGATGCCGAAGTGCAAAGAGATTTAAAATCCATGCCGTTTAAAATTAAACAGGCTGGCGTGGGCGTGAAGGTGGAAATGTCCGACAAGGATTACACTCCGCAAGAAATTTCCGCTATGGTTTTGCAGAAAATTAAAACTGATGTGGAAGAAAAGTTGGGTGAAAAAGTGGAAGAAGCGGTTATTACCGTGCCGGCTTATTTTGATGATGCTCAAAGACAGGCGACCAAAGAAGCTGGTGAAATTGCTGGTTTGAAAGTGCGGCGCATCATTAACGAACCGACCGCGGCCGCGTTGGCTTATGGTTTTGATAAAAAGAAAGGCCAGCAAATTGCGGTTTATGATTTGGGCGGCGGAACTTTTGATATTTCCATTTTGGACATTTCTAGCGATACGGTGGAAGTGAAATCAACTAACGGCGACACTCATCTTGGCGGCGATGACTTTGACCAAAAAATTATGAACTGGATTTTGGAAGAATTTAAAAAACAGGAAGGCATTGATTTAAGTAAAGACCCAATGGCTTTGCAGCGCGTCAAAGAAGCGGCGGAAAAAGCAAAAATAGAATTATCAACTGCCGTGGAAACTGAAATCAATCAGCCCTTCATCACTTCCGGCGCTGAAGGCCCGAAACATTTACTTTTGAAAATGAGCCGCGCCAAACTGGAAGAATTGGTGGGTGATCTGGTGCAGCAAACATTGGAGCCGACCAAAAAAGCTTTGGCCGATGCTGGCATGAAAACCAGCGAGATTGAAGAAGTAATTTTGGTTGGTGGCATGACCAGAATGCCCTTGGTCCAGCAAACCGTGGAGAAATTTTTTGGCAAGAAACCAAATATGACGGTGAACCCGGACGAAGTGGTAGCCGCTGGCGCCGCGGTGCAAGCCGGCGTGCTTCAGGGCGATGTCAAAGACGTTTTGCTTTTGGATGTGACTCCTTTGACTTTGGGAATTGAAACTTTAGGTTCGGTGGCCACGCCTTTGATTGAAAGAAATACCACCATTCCAACTTCCAAATCTCAAGTGTTTTCCACCGCGGCTGATAATCAACCAAGTGTGGAAATTCACATTGTCCAAGGCGAGCGCTCTATGGCGCACGACAACAAAACTTTGGGTCGTTTCATTTTGGACGGCATCATGCCCGCTCCGCGTGGAATTCCGCAAATTGAAGTGACTTTTGACATTGATGCCAATGGTATTTTAAATGTCAAAGCCAAAGACAAAGGCACGGGTAAAGAACAGCACATTACCATTACTGCTTCTACTGGTTTGTCTAAAGATGAAGTGGAAAAGATGAAAAAAGATGCCGAAGCGCACGCGGAAGAAGATAAGAAAAAGAAAGAGGGAATTGAGGTCAAAAATATGGCCGAAACTTTAATTTATTCCACGGAAAAAGCTATCAAAGACGCTGGCGATAAAATTGGCGATGACATCAAAAAGCCGGTGGAAGAAAAAATTGAAGCTTTGAAGAAAGTTAAAGATGGCGAAGATTTTGAAGCCATTAAAAAAGCTACGGAAGAATTGGCGCAAGTTGCGCAGAAAATTGGAGAAGCAATTTACAAAACACCTGCCTCGCCTGAAGCGAGTCAAGGCGGGCAAAACGCAGATAACAAAACACAAGAAGCGCCCGGCGGCCAAACTGCGGGTGGAGAAGAAAAAAAGGCAGAGGAAGCCGAGTTTACGGAGAAGAAGTAAGATTTAGGATTTAAGATTTATGATTTAAGAGCGGCGGTCCGATATTCATCGGTCCGCCGCAGTCGCAGATGTCATTCCGGCCTCCGAGCCGGAATCTAAAAATATATGAATCAAGAAAAAACAACTTATATTAAATTTTTTGCACCAGTGGTTCCAGAGACTATTAACGCACTGATGAATGTTGTTGATCATAAAGTAATCAAAGAAGAAATAAAACACATTGTTTTGTTAATTTCTACTCCTGGTGGTAATGTTTTTCATGGTTTATCGGCATATAATTATTTAAAAGGTCTCCCTATAAAGGTGACTACACATAATTTTGGTAGTGCTGACTCAATAGGAAGTGTTTTATTTTGTGCTGGTGAGGAAAGGTTGTCTGTTCCACACGCAAGGTTTCTTTTACATGGTGTTCAGATGAGTATAAATCAAAATATTGCTTTTGAAGAAGACCAACTAGATGAAAAGTTAAAAAGCTTAAGAATTGATGTTAGGAATATATCTAAAGTCATAGCCGATACTACTGGAAAAAATATTGATAAAGTGGTGGAAGATATGAGAAAGAGAACCACTCTCAATCCAGAGGAAGCGAAAGAATATGGCTTAGTTCAAGAGATAAGATCGGAATTATACCCGGAAGGCGCGGATGTTGTTTCTATTCAATTTGAATCGCAACCTTCTCCACAAAAATAATGTCAAAAAATTATTACGACACTCTCGGCGTTTCCAAAACCGCGAGCCAAGACGAAATCAAAAAAGCTTTTCGTAAACTGGCGCACGAACACCATCCGGACAAAAAGCACGGCAACGAGACCAAGTTTAAAGAAATCAACGAGGCTTATCAGGTTTTGGGCAACGAGGAAAAAAGAAAACAATACGATCAATTTGGATCGGCTTTTAATAATGCCGACGGATTTAATGCGGGCGGTTTTGGCGGCCAAGGATTTAATTGGCAGGATTTTGCGCGGCAATATGGCGGTCAGGGCGGTTTTCGCACCAATGTAAATTTTGACGGCATGGAAGGCTTTGATCTTGGTGATATTTTTGGCGATTTTTTTGGTGGCACTCGTGGCCGTGGTCGCAGTCGCCGGCACAGCGGAGAAGATATTGAAGCGCAAATGACCATTGATTTTCGCGAAGCCGTTTTTGGCGCGGAAAAGATAATTTCTTTGGATAAACAAGAAATCTGTGAAAAATGCGCTGGCAAAGGACACGAAGTAAATGAAAAAATTATAACCTGCCCCGAATGTAAAGGCGCGGGCCAGGTGCGCCAAGAACAGCGCACAATTTTTGGCGTGTTTCAAAGTATGGGTGTTTGCCCAACCTGTCACGGGGAAGGGAAGAAGCCGGAAAAATTTTGCGGTAAATGTCATGGCGCTGGCCGAGTAAAAAATAAAAAAGAAATCAAAATTAAAATTCCGGCTGGCATTGACGCTGGGCAAAGCATTAAAATTTCTGGCGCGGGCAACGCCGGCGAAAAGGGCAGCGCAGCTGGCGATTTGTTTATTTCTTTTCAGGTTCGGTCGGATAAAATTTTCCGCCGTGAAGATGAAAATATTTTAACCAAAAAAGAAATTAACATTGCCCAGGCGGCCTTGGGCGACAAAATTGAAGTAGAAACTTTAGATGGCTTAGTGGAAATGAAAATTCCCGAAGGCACGCAGTCGGGCAAGATTTTTATTTTGAAAGACAGGGGTGTGCCAATTTTAAACAGCCGCGGTCGCGGCGACCAGTTAGTGGAAGTGGTGGTCAAAATTCCAACTAAATTATCGCGAAAAGAAAAGCAGCTATTGGAAGAATTAAGAACATCTCTTGACAAATAAATTCAATTTGCTATAATGGAAATATAAAATTTGTTCCTCTTAAAATTATATTCAGGGAGGGAAAAATGCCTTCTTCTTCTAAATTTTTGATTTATCGCTCCATCATAGAGGAATTAAAAAAAATGATTGGTGTTGAGGCTTTTTGTGCTAGAGAAGTAGCTTGGATATTAGAAAATCTTTCTGGACACCTAACGGTTGGAACCATAAACTCACATTTAAAACGAACCAAAACGGGAATTAGACCAGAATTACTTGGAATAAACACAAAGGGAAAATATAATATTATTTTTTATCCCCAAGAAGTTGTGTGGAATTTTTTAAAATCATTAGATAAAAACGGCAGGATTTCTTTGGCAGAAAATGGTATAAAAAGTTTTTTTGATATTATAGAAAAGAAATTTCATGAAGGAGAAGTTTTTAAAGCCGGTTTTTTTACCGGCGATGGTCGAGTTAAAAAAGGGGAACCAATAGATTCTTGTGGTCGAGATGGCGGAGATCAATCGCCGTCATGGGATAATGCGGTTAGACAACATGAAGAATAATTTTTAACCCCAAACAAGGAGGTGTTCATGAATTTTTTTCCCAACGGTTTGAACAAAGGCAAGCTGCCCAAAGAGAGACCGTCCAAGGAAGCGCAGAAGGCCCGGCAAAATGGCACGCCGGTGAATATTGTGGCAGGCAACAAACCACTGCCTCGTCAGAGAGGGCTATCTCTGGGGGAAAGGGTAGAACGGTGGTTGGCCAGCTTTTTTTCACGGCCAATTGAGACCTGAATGTTTTTTGATAACATCAAGCAGCCAGTAGAGCGATCTGCTGGTTTTTTTCTTGACTTTTTTTGTAAAGTATGAAAGAATTACGGAGGTTTTAACTGCACTTAAATAACATAAAAAAGGGGGAGATAATGAAAAAGAGGAGAAAATTTTTAAACTGTCTAATTTTGTTTTCCATTTGTTTACCTGGTTTACTTGGGGCACAGGACCAGCAAAAAAATGACCCTAAAAAAATTGTTTATTGGCACGGCGATGAAGCACGCATCCCTTTTCTTTTTGCTTGTGCGCGCAAAGGCGACTGGACCATTGTTCCTTGGGAGAGAGATAAAATTGATCAAACCACACCAATGCATTTTTTTGGTTCACAATTTTTGTCAGCTCGTTTTTATAACGATTTCGCGCGCGCTGGTTACAAACATCCTTACTGGTGGGCAGTCGTCTGGACATTTATCTTGGGGCTTTTGAAGGAATGTGAAGACGGCAACCGCGAAGGTTTTAGCCGGCTGGATTTAACAGCTGACGCTGCTGGTGCTTTGACCGGACCTTTGGTAGAGCCGTTTTTAAGAAAATTGTTTTCTGGTTTTGTTTTAGGCCGAAGGAGTTCTTTAACAACAGCGCAAGAAGCAAAAAAAATGAGCAACTTGCGTTTTAAATTAACAGAAGATTTGCGGTATTTGTATAAACAAACAGAAAATATTTGCACTCTCGTGGATGATAATAATTTGATTGAAAAAGAAAAAAGAGGTGAGTGGACGATTTGGCGGCAGGGCCAAATTTTGTTAAAAAGACGCCAACTTCGCGAGGGACAGTTTGTTTATCAGATCCAAGAAGGAGATCGTTGCTACGGCATCGGACCCGCGGATGAAGTCAGAGTGGTGTTGATAAAAAAAGATAAGAAAGAAGAAATTGCACCGGCTAAGATTGCTGATGAAGTGGAGTATGCGGATTGCCGGAGATTATTAAAAGAGTGCGAAGCAATTTTCTGGCTGGCAAAGGAAGATCTGAAAGTTGACGGCTTCAGATATGGTTTCAAATCTCAATAGATGTTTTAAAGCGTTCCGCACAGTCGGAGCGCTTTTTTCTTTGTTTGGGTGGAGAAACAAAGATGTGGTATAATATAGAATAGATTAATCCACAATTAATAATTTAATCCCCATGCCTAAAATTACCCAAAAAATAAATTTTCCTTCGGGTCTGCGCTGGACTTTTATTGCCAAGCCAGAGAAAAAGGAAATTATGGCTTTAGGTCGCGAGTTTAATTTTGCCGAACAGGATTTAAAAGATTGCCTGCCGCCCTGCCAGCGGCCAAAATTGGTTGACCACGAGGATTATGTTTTTATGATTTTACAATTTCCGGTTTATCGCCGCCAGAGCGGGACGATTGAAGCATCAGAGGTAGATTTTTTTATCGGGCCGGATTATTTGGTTACCATTTTTAATGAAGAGCTTTTTCCGATGAAAGAATTTTGCGAGAAGCACCAAAAAAATACTAAACTCCAGGCGATTTACCAGGAAAAAACACCGGCAATTTTGCTTTATGAAATTTTAAACCACTTGCTGCACGCCTGTTTTCCCATGCTAACACATATCAGTCAGGATATTGATGCGGTAGACAAAAATATTTTTAATTTTAACCATAACCGCATTGATATTATTAAAGAAATTATGCGCGTCAAAAGAAATATTGTTAATTTCCGCAAAGCCATGCAGGCGCATAAAAGCGTTATTCAAAAATTGATCAGCAAAGCCGAACGGATGTTTAATGCCAAAAAGTTGGAAATATATTATAACAATTTGGTCAATCACACCAAAGATATTTGGGATTTCCTCTCCAATTATAAAGATACGGTGGATGCGCTTTATGAGGCGCATGAATCTTTGGTTTCCCATCGCTTGAATCAAATCATCAAAACCTTGACGATATTTTCCGTAATTGTGTTTCCGTTGACGCTTTTGGCCGCCATTTTTAGCATGAATACAATTAATGGCATGCCTTTTTTAGACCACCCGCATTCTTTTTGGCTAGTAGTCGGCATAATGTTTTGCAGCATGCTGAGCATGGTGGCTTATTTTAAATCGAAGAAGTGGCTGTAAATAAAAAATTAAAAATCAAAAATAAAATATCAAAAATACGGAGTGCTGTTGCGCAGCACGAATGATAATAAATATAATTTATGACTCTTGATGAAATAGAATTGCGAAAGAAAAATTTAGAACATCAAGAAACGCCGGAAGCGGCGTCGAGTTTTAGTGTGGAAAAGGGAGGGGAGAGAAAAGCAGAAGAAGGTATTCCCATTCCGCCGGAACAGGAAGCACGCGGAGTGTGGGGAGTGAAGCCACCGCCGGCCAGCGCACCGCCAGCGATGGTAAAAGAACCGGTGGCCGCGACAGTGGAAAAAATTTTGGAGGAGAATTTAGATGAATTATATTTGTCTTTACCGGCTGATAAACAGCAACAATTTAAAGTTAAAGGCGAGGAAACTACTAATAAAATTACCCAACTTCTAAGAGAAGCTAAAGCGACTTTCAAAAAAATTTTTAGATTGATTTTTGCTTGGCTGAAAATTATTCCGGGCGTGAACAGGTTTTTTATTGAACAGGAAGCAAAAATAAAAACGGATAAAATAATTAAGTTAAATTTTTAGGTTTTATAAAATGAATAATTATCTTCCGGCTTCTCCGCTGGAAACAGCGGGAGCGAATTTTTTACAGAGCCCTTCGGCAATGGTGCTGGTTTTTTTGCTGGGTGTTTTAGTATTTTTATTTTTAGTGGCTTTGATTTACCGTCGTTATGTCAGAAGCCATTATAAAATTCCGGTTAAATATCAGCAACGGATTTTATTGGTGACGGTACCAAAAGAAGCGGCCGGGGCTAAGGACCAAGCAGTCACGGTGGAAAAAACAAAAGAATTGATTGCGGCAGCAGAAAGTTTGTGGTCGCAAATTGGCGGCATGAAGCCGGTAGCTGGCTGGAAAGCTTGGCTTTATGGCCGACTGGATGTAATGTCGTTGGAAATTGTTTTTGATGAAAAATTAATTTCTTTTTACGTGGCCGTGCCAGAGTATTTGCGGATTTTTTTGGAACAACAATTATTGGCGCAATTTCCCTTCGCCCACGTGGAAGAAGTGGAAGATTATAATATTTTTACGCCGCATTCTTTGGTGGCGGGTGCGGCTTTAAAGTTGGGCAAGAATTCCATGTTTGCCATCAAAACTTATCGCGAATTTGAAGCTGATCCCATGAACGCTTTGACTAATGTTTTAAGCAAATTGACAGAAGTAGAAGGCGCGGTGATTCAAATTTTAGTGCGGCCGGCAGCTAAAGGCTGGCAAAAGTATGGTTTGAAAGTAGTGACGGCTATGCAGCAAGGAAAAACTTTGGAAGAGGCTCTGAAAATTCAAAGCAAAGATGTTTGGGGCAAGGCTGGCCAGGCTTATAATTTTTTAGCAACGACGGAAAAAGAAAAAGATAAAGCCAAAGAACCGGGACAATATCGACTTTCACCCAAAGAAGAAGAGATGATGAAAAAAATTCAGGAAAAAAGTTCTAAAGCAGGCTTGGAAATTAATATCCGAGTGGCGGTTTCCAGCGAGCAATTTCAGGCGGCGGAAACTCATCTGGCAAATATTTTAAATTCTTTTGGTCAATATAATATTTATGAATATGGTAATAATTTTAAAGTGGTTAAAGGCAGGGCGGAGAAAGTGGTTTCTAACTCCATTCATCGCGTTTTTGACGAGAGAAATAAATTTATTTTAAATACCGAGGAATTGGCTTCTATTTTCCACCTGCCGTTGCCCAATTGCGAAACGCCCAATATCCGTTGGCTGGGCGCGCGCCAGGCGGCGCCACCGGTTAATGTGCCAGGCGAAGGAATTGTTTTAGGCAAAAATATTTTTCGTGGTCGAGAAACCATTATCCGGATTAAACCAGAAGACCGGATGCGTCATTTTTATGTGATTGGTATGACTGGTACCGGCAAATCTGTGCTGATGGAAGAAATGGCCAAACAGGATATAGCGGAATGTCGCGGTGTTTGTTTTCTTGATCCGCACGGCACGGCGATTGAGCGCATTTTGCCCTGCATTCCGCCAACACGAAAGCAAGACGTGGTTTATTTTGATCCGGCGGATGTGGAACGGCCGGTGGGTTTGAATATGTTGGAGGCGAAGAATCAGCAGGAAATGGATTTTGCCGCTTCGGAAATGATTACAATTTTTTACAAATTGCTGCCCGATCCATCCATGGGCGGTCCGATGTTTGAACATTACATGCGCAATGCTTTGCTGTTGTTAATGGCGGACCAAAAAGATCCCGGGACTTTGGTGGAACTGGGACGGATTTTTACGGACGAAGATTATCGCGCGGAAAAATTGAAATACACCAATGATTTATTGGTACGCGATTTCTGGGAAAGGGAATACCCCGCTTCGCAAAGAGGAAGCATGGCAGCGGATATGCTGTCTTATGTGGTTTCTAAAACTGGCCGTTTTGTGGAAAACGAAATGATGCGTAATATTATTGGCCAGTCGCGTTCGGGTTTTAATTTTCGCCAGGTGATGGACGAGGGTAAAATTCTTTTAGTTAATTTATCTAAAGGCAAAATTGGCGAGATGAACAGTAATTTATTGGGTTTAATCATTGTTTCCAAATTACAGATGGCAGCCATGGGCCGGGCGGATATGCCGGAAAGCCAGCGGAGAGATTTCTTACTTTATATTGATGAGTTTCAAAATTATACTACGGATTCCATGTCAACTATTTTAGCGGAAGCCAGAAAATATCGGCTGGGTTTGATTATGGCGCATCAATATATCGGCCAGCTGGTTAAGAGCCAGGATACTTCCATTCGCGATGCCGTTTTTGGCAACGTGGGCACCATGGCGGTTTTCCGCATTGGCGTGGAAGACGCGGAATTTTTGGCCAAACAATACGCACCGGTTTTTAATGAGTATGATTTGATAAATATTGAAAAAAGAAACGCTTATGTTAAACTACTGATTGACGGCACCACAACCAGGCCTTTTAATATGAAAACAATAGATTGGACTTTAGGCGATCCGGCGGTAGCACGGGCAGTAATAACTCAGTCTCGCCAGACCTATGGCCATCCCAAAGCGGAAGTGGAAGCGGAAATAGTCAGGCGATCAAAGATAGGAGAGTTGAGGAAAGAGGAAATAGGGGAGGAAACAGAGAAGGAAGAATAAAAAAAATTATCTTAATCATTGTTCCATTGTTTCATGGTTTCATTGTTTTAGCTACTACCTTTCTTGCTAGGGGGAGATGGGAGTGGGTTAACAATGGAACAATTTAACAATGAGACAATTGTTGTTATGCTTGAAAACCTTTTCGGCTCGCGCACCCGAGTAAAATTGCTCAAACTTTTCCTTTTATCCGAAGGCCGTTTTTTTGTGCGCGAGATTGCGCGATTGACAGGCGAGGAAATAAATTCAGTGCGGCGGGAGCTGAAAAATTTGGTGGAATTCGGTTTAGTCAAAGAAGTGAGCGCGGAGGTGGGCCGCACAGCCAAAGATGAAAGCAAAAAATTTTATGAAGTCGATGTTAATTTTGTGCTTTATGAGGAACTGAAAAATTTATTTTTAAAAACACGTTTATTGGTGGAGAGGGTTTTTATTAAAAATATTAAACGTCTGGGTAATGTTAAATTGTTGGTATTAGCTGGATTTTTTGTCAATGATGAAGAAGCAAAAACGGATTTGTTAATTGCCGGACAAATTAATAAACGGGCGCTGGCTAATTTTATCAATAAAATCAGCCATGAATTTAACCAACCGATCCGTTATACGATTATGAGTTCGGCGGAATTTAATTATCGCCATAAAATCACGGACAAATTTTTGTTTGAGATTTTAGAAGGAATAAAAATTATAGTAGTAAATAATTTGGAGAAATAGCCGGCAGTTTATTCCGAGTGACCTGGATAAGCGAAGCGCTATCGGGAGAACCGAGGGATTTTAGTGATTATTGTTAAATTGCTAAATTGTTTATTAACGGATTACGGATTAACGAATTAGGCGGTCCGACGTAATGTCGGACCGCCTTTTAATTTAGGTAGAAAAGAGATAGAAAGAATAAATTAACATATCATATTTATGTTTTTATGTTTTTATGCTAAAATATTTATATGAATTTCCTCAATCTCGATTATGACCTCTTCAATACCATCCATTCTCTTTCCGGCCAGAGTCGGCTGCTGGATTTTTTTGGAATTTTTTGCGCCAAGTATTTGATTTTTGTAATTGGCGGAATCGTGCTGGGCTGGTGGCTGGAACTGCATAAAACCAAGCCAACTTTTGCCTGGCCGATTGAGGGCAAGAAAAAATGGCTGATTTTTGGCAACTTTTCGATGGCGGCCTTGACTGCTTTTTTTCTAAATTATGTTTTAGGTTTTCTTAAATTTCGGGAGAGACCGTATATTAATTTAAAAGTGGCGCGTTTGGTTAATCCCATGTCGGAAAAATCATTTCCTTCTGATCACGCGGCCGTGGCTTTTGCTTTAGCTTTAACGGTGTTTTTTAGAAATAAAAAAGTGGGCGCGGTACTTTTATTACTAGCGCTCTTAGTGGGTTGGGGACGCATTTATACGGGAGTGCATTATCCGATTGATGTGGTGGGTGGAATTTTAGTTGGCTTGGCGGCAGCCGCGCTGATGAGATGGGTGGTATTTAGAAAAGCGAGAGAGTAAGGAATAATATGTAGGGAGTAAGAGGCAATAAAAAATGGGCGGAAAAGCCTGTTTTTTATTTAGAAAGTTATCCACTTTTATTTTATGTTGTCAGCTGTTAGAAAGTGGTATATAATAAATATAGAGTGGTAGAAAGTGGGGAAAAGTGGATAAATAGTGTAAAACGTTTTAGTTTTAAGCTAAGTTTTGAACTATCCCTACGAAAATATAATGTGACGAGATCCATCGACTCTCCCGATAGCGCTTCGCTTATCGGGATCGCTCGGTATAAATTACAGAAAGCATGTTCATTGGTGAATATCTCCATGGTTTAGATGATAAAAATAGATTGGCCGTGCCGGCCAGATTTCGGGCTGAATTAAAAAACGGGGCAGTGCTGACGCGTGGTTTGGATAGTTGTCTTTTCTTGTTAACTAAGAAAGACTGGGAAGAGTTGGCTAAGAAGATGGCCGGCTCGCCTTTAGGCAAAGCTGATGCCCGCGGGTTTTCCCGTTTTATGTTGGCGGGTGCGATGGAAGTCAAATTAGATGGCTTGGGCCGGATTTTGTTGCCAGATTATTTAAAAAAATATGCAGCATTAAGCAAGAAGGCAGCCATCATTGGCGTGAATAATCGTTTGGAAATTTGGGACGAAAGCAGATGGATTCATTATAAAAAAGGCATTGAAAGACAGGCGGATAAATTGGCGGAGAAGATGGGAGAGTTGGGAGTGTAAATTAATTTTTAATTTCCAATTTCCAATCTGTCAGTTTTTGTTCCGAATGCTCGGAACAAAAACCGAACTTTGGACATTTAGCATTAGACATTTCATTAGAAATTAGGAATTGGAAATTAGAAATTTTATGTCAGCTATCCATAAGCCAGTCTTATTAAATGAAATTATTGTATTTTTAAACCCAGAGCCAGGCCAAAATTTTATTGACTGTACTTTTGGCGGTGGCGGACACAGCGCGGAGATTATAAAAAAAATTGGACCAAAAGGAAAATTATTAGCCATTGACGCTGACCCGAAGACGGAAGTTGGTAGCCGGGTGCTGGGAGCGGGGAAAGCGAAAGTAATTTTTGTGAATGATAATTTTCGCAATTTAGAAAAGATTGTGGCGGAAAATTTTTCTTATCCGGTTAAGGGAATTTTATTGGATTTAGGGCTTTCTTCTGACCAATTAGAAAATTCAGGACGAGGATTTACTTTTCAAAAAGACGAGCCGCTGGATATGCGTTTTGATGAGAAAAAAGAAACCACGGCGGCGGAGATACTTAATTTTGGTTCTTTAGATTATTTAATAAATATTTTTAAAAATTACGGCGAGTTGCGTCAGGCGGAAAAACTGGCTAGAAAAGTTGTTGAAAATAGGAAATGCAAAAAATTTCAGACGACTTATGATTTGATAATGGCCGTGGAAGAAGCGGGAGTTAAGGCGCGTAGCCCAAGAATAAATTCAGCGACATTAGTTTTTCAGGCTTTGCGCATCGCGGTTAATGATGAACTGAATGCTTTAAAAAATGTTTTGCCATCGGCGGAAAAGATCTTGACGCCGAGCGGCCGGTTAGCTGTAATCTCTTTTCAAGCTTTAGAAGATCGAATCGTAAAAAATTATTTTCGAGACGGCGCGCGAGCTAAAAGATTTAAATTATTAACTAAAAAGCCGGTGGTGCCAACAAGGGCGGAGGTGCTGACTAATCCGCGCAGCCGAAGCGCTAAATTAAGAGTAATTGAGAAGATTTGATTAGTTGAGTAAATTATTTCGCTCGGGTTAGCGAATTTTCTTCTGCGGAACTCGTCGCTGCGTTCCTCAAACAGTCCTCGGGCGAAAATTCGTCAACCCTCGCTTTAAGAAAATAATAAATCAAAATGATAGAGTTTAAAAAAGTATAGGAAAGCGTGAAAAATAAAAATAAAAATGTCGAAGTATTTCTCCTTATGTAACAAAAAGAGCTTATTTAAAAGTCAAAAAAGGGTGTCAAGAACAAAACAAAATTGCTCTGTTTTTAAAGGTTTGAGATTGGCGGTGATATTTTTAATCATCGGCAGCGTTTTTGGCTATGTGGTTTTAGTTAATGGCAGTTCGGTGAAAGGTTTTGAGATTGTCCGTTGGGAACAGGAGAATGAAAAATTATTGAGCCAGAATAAAGAATTAAAAGAGCAAGTTGAAAATTTGAAATCTTTAACGCAAATGGAGGAGAGAATAAAAAATTTAAATCTGACTTCAGTGGCTGAGATTGAATATTTGACTAAAGCAGAAATAGTCGCGGTAGTTAAATAGAAATTATTATAGGATTTTAAAAATATGTGGCGACGAAGACAAATGGCACAAAGTCAGGTAAAGGAAGATGGGGCGCGCCTGACCATGGTCGCCGCCTTATTTTTTTTGATGGCGCTTTTAATTGGCAGCCGTCTTTTTTATTTGCAAGTTTTAAAGCACTCTTTTTATGAAGCGGAAGCAAGAAAGCAACACGGCGAAGCGGAACTGGTGGAAGCGAAACGGGGTTTAATTTATAGTTTAGATAGAAATAATAAAGATTTTGCCATTGCTGATAATCGAGAATTGTATTTACTTTTTGCGGTGCCTTGTGAAATTAAAGACGCCACCACCACGATTAATAAATTGTCGTCGATTTTGGAATTAAACCCGGAGGAAAAATTAAAAATTTGGTTGCAATTAAAAAAAGAGAACGATCCTTATGAACCGTTGAGGCATTATTTAAAAGAAGAGGAGAAGAAGAAAATTGAGGAGTTAAAAATTGCTGGTTTAAATTTTTTGCCAGAAGTTAAAAGATTTTATCCGGATAATAATATTTTTTCTCATATCACTGGATTTGTTGGTTTTAAAGGCGAAGAGTTAGCTGGTCGTTATGGTTTGGAGGAATTTTTTGAAAAGGAATTAAAAGGAGCGCTGGGTGAAATAATTTGGGAAAAAGATCCGGCCGGCCGACTAATTGGCAGCGGGGAGTTTAACTTACAGCCGGCTCAGGATGGCACTGACATTTATTTAAATATTGACCGCCAAATTCAATTTAAGACCTGTGGAATTTTAGCGGAAGCGGTGGCTAAAAGTAAAGCGGAAGGTGGAGTGGCAATAGTTCAAGATCCCAACAACGGGGCGATTTTAGCTTTGTGCAACGAACCTAATTTTGATCCGAATAATTATGGCCAAGTGGAAAACATTGGGGTGTATACAAATCAGGCCGTGGTGTCTTTGTATGAGCCGGGTTCAATTTTTAAAGCAATCACCATGGCAGCAGCTTTGGAGAGCGGGGTGGTTGGGCCGGAGACAACCTATGAAGATAAGGGAGTTTTGTTTTTTGACAAGGATAAAGTAACGAATGCTGGTAATAAGGTTTATGGCTGGCAGACAATGACGCAGGTTTTAGAGAATTCGATTAATACCGGAGCGGTTTTTGCGGCGCAAAAAACCGGCCGGAGCAATTTTAAAAAATATGTCAAAGATTTTGGTTTTGGATCAGTAACGGGAATTGAGTTGCCGGGCGAAGCTAAGGGTGACGTGGCAGCTTTGGATAAAAAAGGTGATATTTATTTGGCGACTAATTCTTTTGGTCAGGGATTAGCAGTAACGCCGATCCAAATGATTTCTGCTTTTTCAGCAATTGCTAACGGCGGAACGCTTTGGAAACCGTGGCTGATTAAGAAAACAGTTAATTTTGAAGGACAAACGGAAGAAGATAAAGGTGAAAAAGTGCGGCGAGTAATTTCAGAACAGACGGCCAATATTTTGAAAGCTATGCTGGTGTCGGTAGTAGAAAATGGGCATGCTAAAGTAGCACAGGTTAAGGGTTATTTTGTGGGAGGAAAAACAGGAACAGCGCAGATTCCCGCGCCGAGTGGCGGATATTTAAACGCTTACAACCATTCCTTTGTGGGTTTTGCGCCGGCGATTAATAGTCGTTTTGTGGTATTAGTAAAAATTACCAATCCCCAGGCGCTTTATGCAGAAAGCACGGCAGCGCCGGCATTTGCTGAAATCATGGGTTTTTTGCTAAACTATTACCAAATAGCAACAGAAAGGTAATAAGTAACTAGTAATAAGTAATAAGGGTGCGCCTATCGGCGAGTGATTGTTTATGTCTTATTTATCTCTAAATCAATTAACCGTCTACAAACTAAGTTGTGAATATAGTGAAGAATGTTGGAAAATATATAAAGAACTTGATTGGCGAGAAAAACATATTATAGGCGATCAGATGATTAGGGGTGTAGATTCGGTTGGCGCCAATATTGCCGAGGGTTATGGTCGATTTCATTATCTAGATAAAATAAAGTTTTATTATAATTCTCGCGGTTCTTTATTTGAATCAAAACACTGGTTTGATTTATTATTTAAAAGAGGTTTTATTAATCAAGAAAAGTATTTTCAATTAATGAATTATTATACGGAAATACAAAAGTGTTTAAATGGACTTATAAATTCCGCGTATAAAAACAAAAATGGAATAATTAGTTAACCCTTATTACTAGTTACTTATTACTAGTTACCTCCTATTTTTATGAAAAAAGTTATTGACCATTTATTGGCATTTTGGGCCAAGAAAATATTAAAAAAATACCAGCCTAAAATAATTGGAATTACGGGGTCGGTGGGCAAGACTTCCACTAAAGAGGCAATTTTTTATTTGCTTAAAGAAAAATTTTCAGTGCGGCGAAATATCAAAAATTATAACACCGAGATCGGTTTACCATTAACGGTGATTGGTGCGCAGACGGGCGGAAAAAATCCGTGGAAGTGGTGGCTGATATTTTTAAAAGCTTTAAAATTATTTTTAAAAAGAGATAAAAATTATCCCCAGATTTTAATTTTAGAAATGGGCGCGGACCATCCGGGTGATATTGAACATCTGGTTAAAATTGCACCATGTGAGATGGCGATAGTGACAGCAATCGGCGAAACACACTTGGAGTTTTTTGGGAGTTTGTCGGGTGTTAAAAAAGAGAAACAAAAGATAGTTTCCCATCTTAAAAAATCGAACGTAGCCATTTTGAATGCTGATGATGAAAATGTTTTAGCGATGACAAAAGAAACAGTGGCCAAGGTGGTGACTTTTGGTTTTCAGGAAGAGGCTTTATTGCGAGCCAGTGACGAGATGTATTTTTATGAGGAAGGAAAAAAGCCTTATTTGATTTTTAAATGGCATTACAATGGTTCAGTGGTGCCGGTGGGTTTAAAAAATATTTTGACCCGGACACAGATTTATTCTTTTTTAGCGGCGGCCGCGGTGGGTTTAGAAATGAGGTTGCCAATGATGGAGATAATAAAAATAATGGAAAATTTTAGTTTGCCTAAAGGGAGGACGAATCTAATTACTGGTATTAAAGAAACACAAATCATTGATGATACTTACAATTCTTCACCGAAGGCGGTGAAGGCGGCTTTGACAGTGCTGACAGAATTGAGAGCACGGAGAAAAATTGCGGTTTTAGGTGAGATGTTGGAATTAGGCAGTGAAAGTGAAAAATTACATCAGGAAATTGGCCGGGAAGTTTTTGTTCGAGGAATTGATTTATTGATTACCACGGGTGAACGCGCACGGGATATCGCGCGGGGCGCCAAAGAGGCAGGGATGAATGATAATTTGATTTTTAGTTTTGAAACACCAGGGGAAACAGGCCGTTTTTTACAAGACAGAATAACGATGGGAGATTTGATTTTAATAAAAGGTTCACAGGGCGTGAGGATGGAAAAAGTGGTGAAAGAAATTATGGCGGAGCCAGAAAAAGCAGGGGAGTTGCTGGTGCGACAAGATGAGGAGTGGCTAAAAAAGTAAGGCGGTTTAAAACATAGAATTTATTTGACAGATTTTGAGGAATGATTATAATGATAAATATAATAGAGACCCACGGCTAAAGCCGTGGTACTCCCCGCCCGGGGCGGGGAGTGCGCGGTTTGGCCATCATAATATATTTTATTGGCCAAACCGCGCTGGTCTATATAATTTCCTCCGTCCCGCCCCGCATTTTGCGGGGCGGGACTCCGGGCTGAAATTCAACCACGGGCAAGCCAGAGGTTGAATTTCAGAAATTATAAATTTATGTGGATAAATTTTCCGGGCTGAAGCCAAGCACGGAAAAACAAAAATAAAAATATGGAAAAAGAATGTGTTTTTTGTGGTGCGCCTTTGCGCCACGATGTCGAAGGAGACACCTGTGAATTTTGTCTAAATGACGAAGGACGGGAAATGTTAGCGCCGGAAGTTGATGAAGGAGATTTAGAAAACGCCGGGACGGGCGGGGAAGAAGAAATATGAGGTTTTAGGAGAATCAAAGAAGAGCTGAAGAGGAGCTCTTTTTTGATTGGCAAAAAACTTGAATTTTGATTCTTTTTGGGCTATAATAAGGAAAGATAATGACTTTAATTTTTTATATGAATCTTCTTATTTTGGCAGGAGTTAGTTGCCATTTAATTTGTAATTTAATCTAATTTTGCTATACTTTTAAATATGAATGCCAGTGAATTAAGAAGAAAATATCTTGAATTTTTTAAATCTAAAAATCATGCCGAAATCCCCTCGGCTTCTTTGTTGCCGGAAAACGATCCGTCGATTTTGTTTACCACCGCCGGCATGAGCCCGCTGGTGCCTTTTTTGTTGGGCGAAAAACATCCAACCGGCAGCCGTTTAGTCAATTCACAGAAGTGCATCCGTACTGGTGACATTGATGAAGTTGGCGATGGTTTTCACCATACTTTTTTTGAAATGCTTGGCCATTGGTCATTAGGCAATTATTGGAAGGATGAGGCCTTAAAAATGACTTTTGATTTTGTTACCAAAACACTTGAACGCGATAAAAAGTTTTTGGCGGTTTCTGTTTTTGCCGGCGATGAAAATGCGCCACGCGACGATGAGTCAATTGAAATTTGGAAAAAACTTGGGATTGATGAAAAAAGAATTAAGGTCCTGCCCAAAAAAGATAATTGGTGGGAGCCGACTGGCAATTCTGGTCCTTGCGGCCCTTGCACGGAAATGTTTTATTGGACCGGCGACAAAAATTCCGTGCCTGACGAATTTGATCCAGCAAATAAAAATTGGGTGGAAATTGGCAACGACGTTTTGATGCAATATGAAAAAATTGGCGAAAATAAATATCAGCCCGCTCAACAAAAAAATATTGATAACGGTACCGGTCTGGAACGCCTTTTGGCCGTGATGAATGGCTTAGATGACGACTACAAAACCGATTTATTTTGGCCAATAATTGAAAAGATTGAGAAACTGAGTGATAAAAAATATAACCACCCCGCTCCGATAGACATCGGAGCACCCCTCCTTCAAAATGAGGGGATAGCGACGAACGAAACCATTCGTTCCATGCGCATTATTGCTGACCATTTGCGTGCCGCCACTTTTATTATGGGTGATAATCTTGGTGTGGCGCCGTCCAATGTGGACCAGGGCTATGTCGTGCGTAAATTAATCCGGCGCGCCATTCGCCACGGAAAACTAATTGGCATTGATCAAGAAAAATCATGGATTGGAGAAATTGCAAATATAGTAGTTGATATTTATAAAAAAGTTTATTCAGAATTAAGAAATAATTTTAATTTTATAGTTTCTAGAATGATAGACGAAGAAGCAAAATTTCAGAGAACATTAGAGCAGGGACTAAAAGAATTTGAAAAAATGAAACCTAAATTTATTAGCGGAACTGAAATTAGTCCTTCCTTAAAATCTCCAAGATCAGGGATGATAGAATATGGCTTAAGTGGAGATGATTTATTTAATTTATATGCGACATATGGTTTTCCAATAGAAGTAAGTTTGGAAGAAGTAAAGAAACTATATGATGAATTTAATAAAGAAAGAGGTATTAAAATAGTGGAATTATTAAAAGAAGACGAGGATAGATTAATTAATCAATTTCATGAAGCTCTTAAGAAACATCAGGAACTTTCGCGCACGGCAGCCGCAGGAAAATTTAAAGGCGGGCTGGCCAACCAAAGTGAAATGACCATCAAATATCACACCGCCACGCACCTGACTTTGGCGGCGCTCCGAAAAGTTTTGGGCGACCACGTTTTTCAGCGCGGTTCCAACATTACCGATGAAAGAATGCGCCTGGATTTTTCTCACAGCGAAAAAATGACACCGGAGCAAATTAAACAGGTGGAAGATTTGGTCAATGAACAGATTCAGAAAAATCTGCCGGTAGAATATTGCGAGATGGATGTAGCCGAAGCTAAAGAAACCGGCGCCATGGGTGTTTTTGAAAATAAATATGGCGACCGCGTCAAGGTTTATTCCGTCGGCGGTGATGCATCTTGTTTTTCTAAAGAAATCTGCGGCGGGCCGCATGTCAAAAATACTAGCGAGCTTGGTCATTTCAAAATTTTGAAAGAAGAGGCTAGCTCAGCGGGAGTCCGTCGCCTTAAAGCTATTTTAGAATAATGTCAAAACCTCTAATGCCAAAGGTCAAACAATTGGCGCTCCGCGCTAACCATTTGTAATTTGTCATTTGTAATTTATTTATTTTATGGATTTTAAATCTTTTCAACCACATAATTACCCGGCGCTGAATCAGCAGAAAAACAAATCGCACCGGGCGCCCTGGCTGGCACGTATAATTTTTTTAATTTTTACCAGTGCTGTTTTTGTTCTGCTGTTTGGTTTTATTTTGCCGACCGCGGAAGTGACCATTTATTTTACCGGCACCAATTTTGAAAAAGAATTTGAAATTTATCTTGATAAAAATATCAGCCAGCCGCAGAATGACACCAATATTTTTCCGGCTAAAATTTATGAAGCCAGTGGTGATGAACAAAAGAAATTTACCACCACCGGTCAGAAAGATAATGGCGATCAGGCCATTGGCAGTGCGACCTTTTATAATTTTACTGGTCGTTCTGAGCCCTTGACTGTGGCGGTGGAATTAATTCATCAGACCGGCAAAGTTTACTTTTTAAAAAATGAATTAACCATACCCGCGGCACAGGTTTCCGAATTGGGAGAAATTGTGCCAGGTAAAGTGATGGCTGAAATTACTGCCAAAGAAGGCGGCGAAAGTTATAATCAAAATCAAAATAGTCGGCTCAATATTTCAGTTGTTGCAGTTGAGTTGCAAAGTAAAATTTATGCTGAAGTTGGCGAAATCAAAGGCGGCACTTCTAAAATTGTGACCGTTATGTCGGTGGCTGATTTAGATAACGCTACCTCCACTTTAGTTGACATTTTAACGCCCAAATTAAAAAACAAAATTAAAGATCAGTTGAAAAAAGGCGAAGAGACAATGCGCGATGAATTGACTTTTTTTGAAATTCAGAGCGTGGAAAAAACCGTGGAAATTGATAAAGAAGCCAAAGATTTTGAAGTTAAACTCAACGGCACTCTGCGCGTCGTAGTTTTTAATGAAACGGCTTTGCAAAAATATCTTAAAGCAAAAAGTTTGCCTGAAGTGCCAGTCGAACGAATGATCGCCGAAGATGACCTGGGTGAACTGCAAATTGCCGTGGAGGCCAATGATTTGTCTGCTGGCCAAGCTAAATTAAAAATCAAAGCCCGTTATGCTACTTTGCCTAAAACTGACCTCAATGAAATTAAAGAAAAAATCAAGGGTTTGTCAGAAGTGGACGCGCGGCGGGTGATTTTAGCCCTACCCAACATTCGTGATGTCCATTTTAGCTTTGCTTTAAATTTGTGGAATAAGTTGCCTAATAATTTGAACAAAATAAAAATTAAGGTGGGGAATAAATAAACTGTTTGACAAACTTTTCTCCATGCCCTATAATTATCATAGACCTTATTAAAAGGCTTATATTCTTACAATGGAATAATTCTTAAACACCCAAATTTTGGCTGAAATTAGCTAAAATATCTTTTAGGCAAGAATTTGTAAGTAATATGAGCTATCCCCAGGATAACTCATATTTTTTTCCTCTTTTAATGTCAGAACCATTAATTTTAGATCAAACAACAAAAGAAGAAAATTTTTCGGCCAACCCGGCAAATTCGACGGTGTCGGCTTCGGCTAGTGATGATTTTTCCCGTTTTAAAGTCAATCGCAAAGGCTTTATTGAGGTTGATGGTGAAATTGAAGAAACTTTACCGAGCATTACTTTTCGGGTGCGTTTGGAAAACGGCCATGAGATTACTGCTCGTTTGTCTGGTCGCATGCGCCTTAATAAAATTATGTTGATCCCGGGCGATCGAGTTAAAGTTGAAATGACGCCTTATGATTTGAAAAAAGGCCGCATAACTTATCGTTATTAATTTTTTAAATTATGAAAGTCCGTTCTTCCGTCAAAAAAATCTGTAAAGATTGTCAGACCGTTCGCCGCAAGAATCGGGTTTTTGTCATTTGTAAAATTAAAAAACATAAACAGAGACAAGGGTAATAAATTAAATGTCAAATTTCCAATGTCAAATGTCAAACAATTGGCGCGAAGCGCCAACCGTTTGGAAATTACCCGCCCGACTGAACGACCGTCAGTCGTTCGGGCGGGGAAATTGGAAATTAGAAATTAAATAACATGGCTCGTATTGCCGGTATCAATTTACCTAACGATAAAAAAATAGATGTGGCTTTAACCTATCTTTATGGTGTGGGCTTGTCTTTGGCATTGAAAATTTTAGCCGAACTTAAAGTTGACCGAAATAAACGGGTTAAAGATTTGAGCGAAGAAGAGGTTAATAAGTTGCGCAGCGAAATTGAAAAAAAATATCGAGTGGAAGGGGAATTACGGCGTGAAGTTTTAGGTAATATTAAACGTCTGAAGGAAATTAGTTGTTATCGCGGAATGCGTCATGCTAAAAATTTACCGGTGCGCGGTCAGCGCACTAAAACGAATTCTCGCACTGTGCGTGGTAATAAACGCCACACCATGGGTTCTGGTCGCAAACCGGCAGCGCAGAAAACTTAAACGGATTAATGTGAAATATAAATTATGTCAGAAGAAGCAATCAAAAATCAAAACGAAGAAATGACTCCGGCCGCGGCCGGTGTGGTTGTGGTTGAAGAAAAAAGCGAAGATGCTGCGATGCCAGTGGAAGAATCCGCGACCTCTGAGGTGGAAAACAATCAGGAAGAAAATTCACAGAAAGAAAAGATAATTATTGTTAAAGGCAAAAAGAAAAAAAAGAAAGAACCTTTTTTGCGTGGCGGCCGTGGTCAGATTCATATCAAATCAACCTACAATAACACCATCGTTTCTGTTTCCGATCTTAATGGAGCTATTTTAGCTTGGGGTTCAGCTGGCAAATGTGGTTTTAAAGGACCCAAAAAAGCCACTCCTTACGCGGCTGGTATTATTGTTAAATCCGTGGCTGATAAAATGAAAAATTTTGGAATTAAAGAGGTTGATGTTTTTGTCAAAGGTTTAGGTATGGGTCGGGAAGCTGCCGTGCGCGCTTTAGGCGCCAATGGTTTTCAGGTCGTTTCTATTAAAGATGTCACTCCGGTGATGCATGGTGGTGTTCGGCCAAAGAAAGCGAGACGGGTCTAGGTGTGTCAGTAGTTTATCTCGAGTGATCCAGATAAGCGAAGCACTATCGGGATAATCGAGAGATCTAGTCAGTAAATAATTTACTAATGATTAAAATTTAATATCGAGATCCCCAGGCTTCATAGCTTAAGGTATGTGGCTCCGTGATCCCTGCGGGATAAAATTATAAAAACAATATTTATGTCAAGAATTTTAGGACCAAAATGCAGATTATGTCGGCGACTTGGCGTCAAGCTTTGTTCCAAAGGTGAACGGGGTTTAGGCGGCAAGTGTGCTTTGGTGCGCCGCAATTATCCGGCTGGCGCGCATGGTCCTGATGGTTATCGCAAGTTGAGCGATTATGGCGTTCACTTAGCGGAAAAACAGAAACTCAGAGTTTTATATGGTTTGATGGAACGTCAATTGCGTAAATATTTTACCGAAGCGAAAAAATTTAAAACCAATACCAGTTTAAAATTAGTGGAAATCTTAGAAGTCCGTTTGGACAACGTTATTTATCGCCTGGGCTTGGCTTCCTCCCGTTCTCAGGCGCGGCAGTTAGTTTCTCACGGCCATTTCTTTATTAATGGCAAAAAAATGGATATTCCTTCTTACCGCGTTAAAAAAGGAGATGTCATCGCCATTAAAAAAGAGAAACTTTTAACAAAAGGACCAGTGGCGGAAAATCTCAAAAGCATGGGCAAAAGAGAAATTCCGGAGTGGTTAGCCTGGGATTTAGAAAATAAAAAAGGCCACGTGATTAAATTGCCAGTAGGAAAAGATTTGGATATTGGTATAAACGTGAAGTTAATCGTAGAACATTACTCTCGTTAATTTTAAAAATTTGTGTAGATTTGTTTTCATCTTTACGCAAATTTGTTTGAAAAATAAAAATATGGAAAATATTCCTATCGCCAAAAAAATCGAATTTATTGAGGCCGAAAAAAGCAAAAAATCCAAAGGCTCGTTTGTGATTGAACCGCTTTATCCTGGCTATGGTTTGACTTTGGGCAACGCCTTGCGGCGCGTGCTCTTGTCTTCCTTGTCTGGCGCGGCGATTGTCGCCGTTAAGATCAAGGGCGCGGAGCATGAATTTTCCACTTTGGATTATGTTAAAGAAGACGTCGTTGACATCATTATGAATTTAAAACAAATCCGTTTTAAATTAGCCAGTGAAGAATTGACCGAAGAATTAAAAATTTCCTTGAAAGTTAAGGGAGAAAAACAGGCCACTGCCGGTGATTTTGAAAAAATGGCTGGTTTAGAAATCATTAACAAAGATTTAGTTATTGCGACCTTAACTGATAAAGCCGCCAATTTAGAAATAGAAGCCTATCTTGGTTACGGCCGTGGTTATGATCCGATTGAAAGCCGCACGGATAAAGATAAATATGAAATTGGCGTTATTGCCATTGACGCTCTTTACAGCCCGGTCAAAAGAGTTGGTTATGAAATTGAAAGTGTGCGCGTTGGCCAGATGACCAACTGGGATAAAATTATTTTAAATTTAGAAACTGATGGCACGATTAGCTGCGAAGATGCTTTTGTTAAAGCCGTGGAAATTTTAGTGGCACAATTTTCCGCTCTGCAATTAGCTGCACCAGAGAAAGAGGTTATGAAAAAAGTGAAAAAAGAAAAAGTAGAAAAAGAAGAAACGGCCGCTCCAGCGGACGAAGCCTTGGAAGTTCATGTGGCTGATGTGACCGAAGCAGACAAGCCGAAGAAACGTGGTCGTCCGAAAAAAGAAGAATAATTTAGAAATTATTTCATTAAGATATGAGACATCGCAAACATAAAAAAACTTTAGACCGCAAAACCGGCCCGCGCCAGGCGCTTTTAAAAAATCTGACGCAGAGTTTGATTTTGTATGAAAAAATTAAGACCACCGAAGCAAAAGCTAAAGTTTTGCGACCCTTGGTGGAAAAAATAGTGACGCGCGCCAAAGTCGACAGTGTTTTTAATCGCCGAGAAATAATGAAAAAAATTCCTACTAAAAATGCCACGCGTAAACTTTTTGAAGTTATTGGTCCGCGTTATCGGGAAAGAAAGGGCGGTTATCTGCGAATTATTAAGTTAAGCCAGCGCCAAGGCGATGGCGCTAAGATGGCTCAGATTGAATTTGTCTAGTAATTTATCCGCAAATATGTCTAATAATCTTTATACTATTGATGCCACAAACAAAACTCCGGGCCGTTTAGCCACGGAGATTGCGCGTTGTCTGACTGGAAAAAATAAAGCTACTTATGTTCCTTATCTTGATCAGGGTGGGGAAGTGCTGGTTAAAAATGTTGCCGCTATGAAATTTACTGGCAGAAAACTGGGACAAAAAACATATAAGCGCCATACTTTACATTTGGGTCATCTTAAAATTACCAAAATGGATGCTTTGTTTAAAAAAAATCCGCAGGCGGTATTGTCCCGGGCAGTTTACAGCATGTTGCCCGAAACCAAACATCGCCGCGCCATGATGGCTCGGTTGAAATTTGAGTAATAGCAATTTATCTCGACCGACGACCCCGATGACTATCGGGGGAGGAGCGGAGAGATCTCGACGAGATCCCTCGACTCGCTCCGCTCGCTCGGGATAAACTACTAATAAATATGACAAAAATTAACGAAGAAAAAGAAAACAAGAAATTTTTTCCTGGCTTGGGTCGCCGCAAATCGGCCATTGCCCGCGTGCGTATTTTTGCTGGCCAGGGGGAAATAATAATCAATGATAAAAAGATAGCTGAATACTTTCCGTATTTTGAGTTGAATGAAATTATTAAAGCTCCTTTAGAGTTAGTCGGGGAAGATAAAAAGAATGATGTGAGTGTGAAAATTTTGGGTGGCGGACCGAAAAGCCAGGCCGAAGCCATTCGTTTAGGTGTGGCCCGCGCTTTGGTGATAAAAAATGAAGCTTATAAGCAGCCGTTGCGCGCCGCTGGTTTCCTCACTCGTGATCCGCGCGTTAAAGAAAGAAAAAAGCCGGGTCTCAAACGCGCCCGCCGCGCTCCGCAGTGGGTCAAACGTTAAAATTATTTTTATCAAAACACGCTCAGTCTCGGGCGTGTTTTTAAATTTCAAAGATGCTAAAATTAAATTATGAAAGAAGCTTTATTATATAAAAAATTAAATGACAAGATGGTGCAATGCCGCGTCTGCAGCCATTTCTGCCAAATCGCAGCTGGACGGCGCGGAATTTGCGGCGTGCGTGAAAATCAGGATGGCCAGCTAGTGGTTTTGAATTATAACCGAATTATCGCCAGTCATGTTGACCCGATTGAGAAAAAACCGCTTTATCATTTTTTGCCGGGCACTGAAACTTATTCCATTGCCGCTGCCGGCTGTAATTTTCGCTGTTTGAATTGTCAGAACGCGGAAATAAGCCAAATAGGTAATCAGAAATTAGAAATTAGAAACCAGGGATTTTTGGGAGATAAGCTTTCACCAAAAGAAGTGATAGCAAACGCCATAAAATTCAATTGTCCGTCAATTTCTTATACTTACACCGAGCCGACAATTTTTGTGGAGTTTGCGCTGGAATGCATGAAGCTAGCGCGGAAAAGGGGATTAAAAAATATTTGGGTTTCAAACGGTTTTATGTCGCCAGAGATATTGGAAATTGTGGCACCATATCTGGATGCGATTAATGTGGATTTAAAAAGTTTTTCCGATGAATTTTATCAGCGTGTTTGCGGCGCGCGCTTACAGCCCGTGTTTGATAATTTGGTAGCAATTAAAAAAGCCGATATTCATCTGGAAATCACGACTTTAATAATTCCTGGTCAAAATGATGCCAGCGCAGAATTGGAAAAGATAGCAACATTCATTGTGAAAAAAATAAGTGCTGACACGCCCTGGCATGTCTCACGTTTTTTTCCGCATTATAAAATGTCAGGCGTGCCATCCACGCCAAAAGAAAAAATTTTTGAGGCCGTGGAAATCGGGAAGAAGGCGGGATTGAAATTTGTGTATATAGGAAATATTTAGAAAATAAAATCCCCAATATTTTGTGATATTGGGGATGATCGATTTTTTCTTTATTTTTCCAACACATCAAACATCATTGAGCTTTCGATGGCTGGGATAATCGACGAGGCAAGCTTGTTACCCCAGTCAAACAATAAAACAGACTTAAAAGCAGCTAATGCTTCTTCCTTTCTACCGGCTTTGTAATATATTACTCCCAATACAGTGAACCAGTCGGAGTCAATAGATTCAAGGCCGTTTTTTGTTATGGCTGAATCACATTTAATCGCTAAATTCTTCCAGTCAAAAGTACTATCCACAGTGGCTTTTTTATAAAGATTTACAACTTCTTTTGCTGCGGGTGAATAAAAGTCCCATAAAGTTTCTTTCTGTGTTTGGGCCACAACCAAACAAGGTAGACACATTAAACATACTAAAAGTATTTTTTTCACTTTTCCCTCCCACATGTGTATTTTCCGGAATTCGTCCGGCGCGATAAAGAGCTTGATTTATTATAGCAAGTTGCCAAAATTTTGTCAAATGGCGGGCTTTTAGGTATAATAATAACTACGAGATCCCTCGGCTCCATACTTTAAGGTATGGGGCTCCGCGATCCCTGTGCGGGATAACGCGAAGCCCGTTGCGGCTGAAAAAAGTAAAGCAGTTTACTTTTTTCTTAACGCCGCAACTGCTCGGGATAAATTTCAACTATGGTCAAAGCCAAAACCCTAACTCAAAATACTGCTTATTACACGCTGGCACTGATTATTCAAAAAGTGCTGGCTTTTGTTTATTTTGCCTTTTTGGCGCGCGGCCTGGGCGTGGAAGATCAGGGCAAATACACTTTTGCTTTTTCTTTCACCACCATTTTTTCTGTTTTTGTGGATGTGGGCCTGGCTTCTGTTTTGACGCGTGAAATTGCCAAAGATCGCGAACAGACCAAAAAAATTCTAGCCAATGTTCTTGGTGTTAAATTGATTTTAAGCGTTTTTGCTTATTTACTAATTGTGACTGTTATTAATCTGATGAATTATCCGCCGCTGACCAAACAGTTAGTTTATCTGACCGGCTTTATCATGCTTTTAGATAATTTTTCTACCACTTTTTGGGGTGTGCTGCGCGGCAATCAGAATTTAAAATATGAAAGCATCGGCGGTATAATTTTTCAATTTTTAGTGGTGGGTTTAGGACTGACGCTTTTAGCTTTGAAAGTGGGCGTTACTTTGCAGGTGCTGGCGGTTATGGCCGGCAGCGCTTTTTTATGTATTTTTTCTTATGCCGAAATGCGTCGGCGATTGCATTTTCTGCCACATCTGGAACTAAATTGGCCCTTGATAAAAAAGTTGATTATTATCGCTATTCCCTTTGCTTTAACCGGAATTTTGGCGCGTTTGAATACGCAAGTGGACACAATCTTTCTTTCTAAAATTGGCTGCGCTACGCACCAGATTTGTGATGCTAATGTCGGCATTTATTCTGTCGCTACGAAAATAATTTTAGCTATTCATTTCATTCCTTTGGCTTTTGTGGCTGCGCTTTTTCCTGCACTTTCCGAATATTTTGTTACGGACAAAGAACGACTCGCGCGCACTTTTGAAAAAGCCATGAAATATTTGATGGCCATTGGTTTGCCAGTGGCTTTTGGTCTTTTATCTTTGGCACCAGATTTTGTGCCACAACTTTTTGGCGCGGAATACAAGAATTCTGTTTTACCCCTCCAGGTGCTTGCCATCTCTTTACCGTTTCTCTTTTTAACTTTTCCCATCGGTTCGCTTTTGAACGCCTGTTCTAAACAAATTCAAAATACGCGTCAGGTGGCTATCGCGGCCGCAGTTAATGCCTTGCTTAATATTTATTTAATTCCTAAATTAACTTATACTGGCGGTGCCCTCTCATCTCTGGCGAGCACGGTAGTAATGTTAATTTTAGGTATTTTTGCCGCGCGCAAAATTGCGGATTATAATAAAAAATATCTTTGGTTAAGTTTTGGCCAATGTTTTTTGTCCGGCGCGGTTATGGGCGGAGTTTTATATTTTTTGCTTTTTAAAGTCAGTTTTTTGGTTTTAATTCCGCTCGGCGCCGTAATTTATATTTTAATGCTTTTCCTCACTGGCGGCATCAAAAAAAGCGAGATTGAAGAAATGTTAATGTCCATGAAACTTCGCCGCCGCGCCGCGCCCGAAGGCCCGGTTGATGGTAGTTTGACATAGAATTTGATCATGGTATAATATAAAAGAAAAACAAAGGAGATTCTCTTATGGAGAAGACAAAAGGAAGAAAAACGGAAAAGAAGGTTGTGGATCCAGAAAAACTAGAGAAACAAATAAAAAAGATTTTGAAAAGTTTTTTTTGGCTTCCGACATTGAAATCAAAAACTTGTTATTTAAGACTACACGATGACCATGACGGTACAATGAAAGGAAGAATTATGGTTTCATTTTCAGAAGACGGGGATTGTTGGTTGAGAATTGACGAACCAGTGCTTGGTTTACGATTCAGAACTTTTGGTGGAGGAGGGCGTAGCTTTCACACTAGAAACGCTTTACAAATTTTGGCTCTGGCTATAATTCTTGATCAACAAAAGTATCCCGACCCAGATTAAGAAATTTCAGAAACCCGCTCTCATCAGAGATCGGGTTTATTTTTTTATTTGATTTTTTGGCAAATTTCCGTTAAAATTAGGCTATATGACTAAGAGAAAAACATTACTGGTGACGCTTGATTTTCCGCCGTTGACCGGTGGCGTGGCTGAATATTATTTTCAGCGGGTTAAGAAAATGGATCCAGAAAAAATTGTAGTGCTGGTTCCGTCTGTCATTCCCGCGCAAGCGGGAATCCAGCATTACGGTTCCTGGATTCCGGGTCAAGCCCGGAATGACATAAAAATTTATCACCGTAAATTTTTTATATTTTGGTTTTGGCCGCGTTGGTTGCCTTTAATAAAACATCTTTTTAGTGTGGCAAAAAAAGAAAAAATTGAAGCGTTTTGGGTGGGACAGGTGTTGCCGGTGGGCACTGCGGTGTGGCTATTTTGTAAATTTTATAATTTCTTCAAGCGAAGGGATCCTTCGACTCCTCCGCCAGCTGACGGATCCGCTCAGGATGACAAAAAATTGACATTTTTTATCACTTGCCATGGGAATGATTTACTGCGTGCCAAAAGTCATCCGCGCAAATTCAGGCTCGCCAAAAGAATTTTAAGAGACGCTGAATTAGTGGAAGCCAATACTGCTTTTACTAAAAACATTTTAATGAACGATTTTAATGTGCCAGCAGAAAAAATTGAAATAGTTTATCCGGAAAATACTTTGCGCCGGGCCATGGTTGATGAAAAAAAAGTGAGAGAGTTGCGCCAGAAATATAATCTGGGTGGCAAAAAAGTTTTGCTCACCGTGGCGCGCCTGGTAAAATCCAAAGGCATTGATACGGTTATAAATACTTTGTCGGAAATTTGGAAAGAAGTGCCAAATTTGGTTTATTTAATAGTTGGCGATGGCCCATATTTTCCCGAATTAGTACGAATGTCATCCGAATTATTACGAATACTTCCACCCAACCCCCCGCCCGACTTCGCTACGACGAAGTCGTTGCGGGCGGGCCTCCTTATAAAGGAGGGGAGCTTTCCGGTCATCCTCCCCTTTATAAGTGGAGGTGGTCCGATGGAGCATCGGACCGAAGGGGTAATTTTCGTTGGTAATGTTTTGCATGAAGATTTGCCAAATTATTACGCTTTGGCCGATGCTTTTATTTTAACTCCGCATCAAACCGGAATTGATACTGAAAGTTTCGGTTTGGTTTATCTGGAGGCCGCGGAATTTGGCCTGCCAATTATTGCCGGCGATGTGGGCGGGGCGCGTGAAGCGTTGGCCAATTATGATAAAACTATTTTAGTGGATTCGGAAAACGAAAAGGAAATAAGTAATAAAGTATTAGAAGTATTAAAAGCAATAAAGTAAAAGTTTTATTCGTATATTCGTATAAATTTGTAATTCGTAGTAAGCCGCCTTTGGCGGCCAAAATAAAAACCGACCAAGGATGCTTGACCGGTTTAAGCGGGCTGGTAGTGATCATAATAAACTTCTAACAAATCATGGCGGATTTTAATAGCCTGGCCATCTTGGATTATTTTACCTTTTTTGCTGCAGGGCTTGAGAACGTCAAAACCTTCCATATTTTCAATAATAACTACTAGCCTACCACGACAAGCTTTAGCTTGCCAAATTTCGGGTTTTCTTTTTCTAAACCAACACATGGTTTCCTCCTATTTTATGAAGTTATCAATTATAATTCCATTTTATCAAAACGAAAGAAAATTGTCAAGTTGTTTAGCGAGTTTGGCTAAACAGACGGTTTTTGATGACTTCGCCGCCGAGGTAGAAGTAATTATTATTAATGATGGCGGCGAAGCGCAGAATTACGCGGAAGACTACGCGGAATTACGCGGAAGGGTAAAAAATTTGATATTTTATAATATTAGTCATGTGGGTGCGGCGGGGGCGAGAAATTTTGGCTGGCAGAAAACCAGCGGTGAATTTATTTTTTTCTGTGATGCCGACGTGATATTTTTAAAAAATGATGCCCTAGAAAAAATGATCAAAGTTTTATCAGAAAATCCGGTCGTTGCTTTTTGTTATTCATCTTTCAAATTCGGCTGGAAAAAATTTCCCGGCGTGGAATTTGACGCGGTAAAATTAAAAAAGAATAATTATATTTCCACTATGTCTTTGATTCGTCGTGAGTGGCTGCAAAAAATTTCTCCAGATAGACCTTGGGATGAAAATTTAAAAAGATTTCAGGATTGGGATTTGTGGTTGTCTTTAGTGGAAAAAGGGGGAAAGGGAATTATGTTACCGGAATTTTTGTGGCAGGCGAGCGGCGGCACTATGAGTAAATGGTTGCCAAGTTTTTTTTATAAAATTTTTAAAAACAACAACCGAGTTAAAAAATACGAAGAAGCAAAAACGATAATAATGGAAAAACATAACTTGAAATAATATCAAAGTTTTGATAGAATGAAAGTCGTTATCACCTAATGGTTAGCTCCGCGCACCTTTTGCCGCTATCGTCTAACGGTTAGCCCGCCTCGACTCGCGTCTATAGGCAATCGCGAGTCGACGCGAGGCGGGGACACGTGGTTCTCAAAGATATGTATATTATTTATTGGCTAATAAATGAAAGAAAAACAAAAACATATGTTGGTTTTACCAACGATTTAGATGAAAGGATAAAATATCATAAATCGGGAAAAGTAAGGACGACAGAAGATTTCGGAAAATTTACTCATTATGTTTTAGAGGAAGTTAAAAGTTTGGAAGAGGCAATTAAAATGGAAAAATATTGGAAATCGTGTGCCGGAAGAAAAAAATTAAAAATTTTGTTTGATAAATTAGTTAAAAAATAGAATAAGCCGTGTTCGTCTAACGGTTAGGACACGTGGTTCTCAGCCACGGAATAGGGGTTCGATTCCCCTACGCGGTAAAAAGTATATAATTGTCCTGGTAATAGGAGTTCCCGCTTCGACTCGTGCGAAGCGAGGCGAGCGATTCTCCTACGGGCTAGTAACAAAAGTATGGAAAATATATCTAAAAATAAAAAATCAATTTTTAAAATGATCTGGAAGTTTCTCGTCCAGTTGGGTTTCATATCTATTTTTGTAAGTATCGTTACGTTTTGGATAGCTCAATATAATGAATATATTAAAATAGGTAATAATATAAATGTAGAAACAATAAATAATATAACGTTTTCAGATATAATTTTGAGTGATAAAGATGATGAGTGGATGTATTTAAATAAGATGTCTAATTTAGTATATAAAGATAATTGGAATTATATAACACAATATTATAGCAAGGAATGTGTAGAAAAGTATATAGTAGTCGCTTTAAATATGGATTCGTTAAATACTTTAATTTCTTTAAGACAGACAGGGGATCCAATCACTAAACATTCAGAAGATATAAAGAAATTTACAACTGAATTAAAAAAGTCATTAAACGAAATATATTCTCAATGCAAACGAGCCAAATTTAAAATAATTTTTGGAAAGTATAATTATTAAATAGAAAAAGCATTAACAACGCCGTGAAGCGTTTTTTGTTTACATAATTTTTGTGATATAATTAAATCAATAAACTCCCATGCGCAATCTCCCGTTTTTTCAATCCGTGGCTACTTTGGTTGGCACCATTATCGGCGCCGGCATTTTAGGGTTACCTTATGTTTTTGCTCAAGCTGGTTTTTGGACCGGCTTTTTAGTTTTAATTTTAGTAGTACTAGCCATGATCGCTGTTAAACTTATGATCGGTGAGGTGGTTTTGCGCACTCAAGCTCAGCACCAAATTTCTGGTTATATTGGTTTATATTTGGGAGAAAAATGGAAAATTTTTTCTCTGCTTATTTCCATTACTATTTATGGCGCTTTGTTAGCATATTTTATCGGCGTAGGCGAAGCACTAGCCGCTGTTTTTGGCGGCCAGCCGCTAATGTATAGTTCAATTTTTTATCTCATCGCTGCTTTTCTAATTTGGAAAGGAATTTCTTTAATTAAAAACGCCGAATTTATTTTAGCTATTTTTGTTTTCATTATTTTTTGTTTGTTGATTGTTTTTTCCCAAAGCCACATGAATTTCGCTAATTTGTCCGGTTTTGATTTTAATAAAATTTTAGTGCCTTTTGGCGTTATTCTTTTTGCCTGTTCCGGTACTTTAGCTGTGCCTGTGATGCGCCAGATTTTGAAATATCGCGAATATCTTTTAAAACGCGCCATTCTCATTGGTATTTTGTTTCCAGCTGTAATTTATGGCTTTTTTGCATTAGTGGTCATTGCGGTGACCGGTACGACAACCACGGAAATCGCCACCATTGGTTTGGGCCGCAAAATTGGGCCGTTGATTTTAATTATTGGTAATCTTTTCGCGGTTTTTACCATGTCCACCAGTTTCCTGTCTGGCGGCTTAGCTTTGCGAGAAATATTTCGCCTTGATTTTAATTTTAAAAAATATTGGTCCTGTCTCTTAGTGGTAGCTGGCCCGCTTTTTCTTTATCTCTTAGGTTGGCGTGATTTTATTGAAATTATTGGCACCATCGGCGCCGTTGGCTTTTCTTTAGAAGGTCTTGTCTACATCATCACTTATTGGCGGGCACGGCGTTTGGGTAATCGTTTTCCGGAATACGCACTGAAAAAAAGAACAGCCATTATGGCCTCAGTTTATTTAATCCTTGTTTTTATTATTGGTTTGGTTTATACTATAAATACCTTTAAATATTAAGCAAAGTAATAATTAATTTTATGCCTAAATTGATTTTTGACATTGAAACCGTGGGCGAAAAGTTTGAGGAACTGGACCAGAAAACCCAGGAAGTTTTAACTGACTGGATTAAAAAAACTTCCTTGAGCGATGAAGATCGAGAAATCACAGTTCAAAATTTAAAAGACGGCATGGGCTTGTCGCCTTTAACCGCGGAAATAGTTTCCATTGCAATTTTAGATTTGGAAAAAAATAAAGGCGCAGTTTATTATCAAGCGCCGGGCAGCGAGAAAAAAGAGTTTGAAGAAAATAATTTTGTTTTTAAGCCCATGAATGAAAAGGAAATTTTGGAAAATTTTTGGCGGGTGGCGGAAAGTTATGATGAATTTATCACTTTTAACGGCCGTGGTTTCGATGCTCCTTTTTTGGCCATCCGCAGCGCCAAGCAGGGGATTAAACCAACGCGTGACTTGCTTTCCAACCGTTATGTTAATTCGCAGAAATTTAATGCCAAGCATGTGGATCTTTTAGACCAACTGACTTTTTACGGCGCGGTTTGGAAAAATAAAGGCAGTTTGCATATGTGGTGCCGGCTGTTTGGCATCAAAAGCCCCAAAGCCGATAATATTTCTGGCGATGATGTGGCGCGGTTGTTTCAAGACGGAGAATATGATAAGATTGCTAAATATAATGCCGGTGATGTGGTGGCGACTGGGGAATTGTATAAAATTTGGGAAAAATTTATAAAGATGTAAAAAGTAGTGGAAAAAATAATAAATTAATCGAGGGTAAGTTACGAGATTCCTCGTCCCCCGATAATTATCGGGGCCCTCGGAATGACATTATGCTGGAAGAAAAAATCAAACAAGAATTAGAATTAATCCGTCCGCACTTGCAAATGGACGGCGGCGATGTGGAATTCGTGGAATTTGATGAAGCCACTGGCGTTTTAAAATTGCGTTTAATGGGTCATTGCGTTGGCTGTCCCATGAGCCAGGTGACTTTACAAGAAGGCATTGGACGAACCATTAAAGAAAAAATACCAGAGATAAAAGAAGTAATTTCTGTATAAAAAAACCACGAGATCACTCGGCTCCTAACGACCATAGAGGTCGCTCGGGATAAACTGTGGCAAAACTGCCGGAAGTGAAAGAGGTGGTGGCGGTGTAAAAAAACACCAGCTTGTTTGCTGGTGGTTTGTGAAAGTTAGGGTTTTTGACAAACACGATTGTATACAGGAAAAAATATATATTTGTAAAGGATGGTACCCATACCCCATACGATAGCGAATGATATCCATATTGGAGTGGTTAGCCAAAGAATAAAGATATTTTTGAACATTTCCTTTTTTTCTTTGGCTGACTTGTCAGATTTGATAACTTTGTCAAAGAAGTAAACAATGGCAAAAATTAGTGTTAAAAGATACATCTTGGCGAACTCTGTTAGCAGAATTGACATAGATTCCTCCTGTTGGTTTACTTGTTTTATAACCTGTGAATTGTATTTCTATTATAGCATGTCTAAAAATTTGTGTCAAGCGACACTGGATTCCGGGTCCACCGCAGAAGCGGGGCAGGCAAGCCCGGAATGACAAAGAATACTCACATAACCACCCCGGTCCGATGTTACATCGGACCACCCCTTCTTCAAAAGAAGTGGATGACGATGCGACGAGATCCCTCGCCCTCGATTGCTATCGGGGCTCGGGATGACAATCTCATATGCACAAAATATATTTTGACCACGCGGCGACGACGCCGGTTGATAAAAAAGTAATGAAGGCGATGAAGCCGTATTTTAGCGATGTCTTTGGCAATCCGTCTTCGCTCCATTCTTTTGGTCAAGAAGCCATGAAAGCAGTAGATGAAGCGCGCGACAAAGTGGCTAAATTTTTGCACTGCGATCGTGAAGAAGCGATTTTTACCAGCGGGGCGACGGAGGCGAATAATTTGGCAATACGGGGCGTGATTAAAACTCAAAACTCAATTAACAAAACTCAAGATAAGTTTCATATCATAACCACAGCGTTTGAACATCCGGCGGTTTTGGAAACGGTGAAAGATTTAGAAAAATCTGGTTTGATTGAGGCGAGTTATGTGATGCCGCAGGAAAACGGCGTGATTAAAGCAGAAGATATTGAAAAAGAAATTAAAGACAATACAATTTTGATTTCCGTGATGTATGTCAATAATGAAATTGGGACGATACAACCGATTAAAGAAATTGGAGAAATGATTAAGAGAAAGAGAGAAGAAAGAGAACGACGAGATTCCTCGGTCTCCGCCAGTCGGCGGATCCCTCGGAATGACATTCCTTTGTTTTTCCACACCGACGCGGTGCAGGCGGCGCTTTATTGTCAGATGAATGTTGATGAGTTGGGAGTGGATTTGCTTTCTATGTCTGGACACAAAATTTACGGACCCAAAGGCATTGGTGTTTTGTATGTGAAAAAAGATCTTAAAATTAAAGCGGTGCAGACTGGTGGGCATCATGAATTTGGTTTGCGCGCTGGCACTTTGAATACGCCTTTAATTGTGGGCCTGGGCCGGGCGATAGAACTTATTAAAAAACGAAAAGCTCAAAAAATAGCAGAGTTGCGCGATCAGCTCTGGACTAAATTACAGAGAAATATTTCTGGTCTCAAACTGAATGGTGAGTTGGCGCAGCGCGTGCCTAATAATTTAAATGTCAGTGTGGTGGGCGTGGAAGGCGAAGCGCTTTTGTTGGGATTGGATATGGAAGGCATTGCTATTTCTACTGGTTCAGCTTGTTCTTCCGGTTCGCTTGAACCCTCACATGTTTTAATGTCCATTGGTTTGAGCCATGAAGAAGCACACGGCAGTTTGCGGATTACTTTGGGCGAAGATAATGATGAAAGCGAATGTGAAGAATTGGTAAAAAAATTAACGCCCCTGGTGGAGCGTTTTCGCCAAATGGCGCCAAAGCCAATGTAAAAATTAGGGCGCGACCGGTGTAGCCGGCGCGCTTGCCGCTACTGGCGCCGCAAACGGATTATTTAATTCTCTCACTTTAATTTCCAGGAGAGAATTTTTATTTGCTAAATTTTGGTTAATTTGATTATAAAGATGGACATCAATCAGTTCAAAATCCACCTGGTTTTTTAAATTGTAAATCACCCGCGCCTGCGTGATGGTTTCATAAAAATTAAGATAGAGGAAAGAAACAGTCAAACCCAAAAATACCACCATTAAAGCCAGAGAAAAATATTTTAGATATCTTGCTAAAACATTAAACTTCATATTAATTTTGATAATAATAAATATAACCTTTGATTTCTAAGGAAATTGGTGGGTTAGCGGCGCTAGCGTTTTCCGCGTTTTCTCCTGGCCGCTGACGAATCTCCGCATTATTAAAGAAGGCCAGAGAATTAATGTTTAAATAAAATTCAGCTGTTTCTAAAGTTTGCAGGTAGCTCAAGAGATTGCGGTAGGTGCCGGAGACATGCAGCGCAATTTGAGTTTTGCTTAAATTTTTATTAATTTCTGTTTTTTTATCTCCCAATTCAATTTCCTGATTAACTCTGTTTTCGCCCGCTATTTTTTCCAGTTTAGTGATTAAATCTAATTCACCGTTATTTTCCACAAAAATTTTTTCCAGTTGGGGGAGAGCTTCTTTAATGGTCAGATATTTTTCTTTAGAATCTTGAAGTTTTTGGCCTTTGACATAAAGTTCTTCCAAGCGGGCCCGTTCATTGTCGATTTCCGCATTAATTTCTTTGATTTTAGTAATGTAAGGTAAAGCCAAAGTAAAGATGAGCACTATCAAGATGAGCGCCATTAAAACTAAGAGACCAAATTTTTTAGATAGGGAAAGCATGCTAATTTTGAGGTTTTACTAAATTTAATTGTGCTGTCAGCGAAAAAGAAATATTTTCCGGAGTCAATAAATTGCTTAAAGGCGAATCCAGGTTATTAACCAAACCCGATTCTTCCAGTTGTTTTTTGAAAAGCAGGAAATCATCGCGTTTGGCTGCCCAGCCGGCCACGCTTAATAAATTTTTTTCGCGCGTCAGCGAGAGATCGGTTAAACGCACGCCGCTAGGCACTGTGGCCGTAAATTGACTCAGAAATTCTGTCCAATTCGCCGTTTCTTTTTGTACAGTTTCCAGAGCCCGTAGCTTGTTGTTAATTTGCCCGACATTTTGTTGAAAAGTTTGCCGGTCGGTATTAATAAAAGTGTTTTGTTCTTTTAATTCTTTTAAATTACTTCTGAGAGTTTGGTAAGCGCCTAAAATTAAGAGGCAAATTAAAATAGTCGTGCTGATAAAAAAGATAATTAAAAAACGCACCAGCATTAAAAATTTTTCTCTGATGATTTCTTGTTTGGATTTCTTTTCAATTAGATTTAAGGTAATCATATTTCTTCATTGACGAGGTAATGCAAAGCCAGGCCGATGGCATTGGTAAAAGCGCCTACATTTCGGCGGAAAACTTCGGGCGGTTGAGCGTCCAAGTTAATTAAAGGATTGCCTAAAAAAACCCGCGTTTTTAATTTGTCAGCTAAATATTCTTTAAGCAGCAACAAAGTGGAAAGTTCACCGGTTAAGATAATATTATATTCTGTTTTGGTTTCTTCTTGGGTGAAATAATTTTTATTCTTTTTGATTTCTAAAACCAATTCTTCAAAGAAATTATTGATGATTTTATAAATTTCTCCCTTGCCTTTTTTGGGATCAAGGCCGCAGATGTTAACCGCTTGCGCCGCTTTTTCCGGGGTGATTTTAAGTTTAGCGGCAATTTCATCAATAATTTGTTTGCCAAAAATATTTAAACTAACTGTGCCTTGTAAGATGTTTTTATTCCAGATAATCAGGCTTGATTTCAACAGGCCTAAGTCCACCAGCATTAATGGTTCTTTATACTGCGGCAAATTTTGTTTGTTTTTAAGCAGTGTTGCTTGGGGCAGAACGGCGCGAGTAATCGCTTGAGCTTCTGTTTCCAGCGCCGCTACTTTTAAGCCGGCCAGTTCTAAAGTTTGCAGATATTTTTTCATCACCTCTTTGGGTACCGCTGCCACTAGCACATTTAAATAATTTTTATCTTCGCTGATAATTTGAAAATCATAGTTCATCTCTTCTGGCATAAGGGGAATATAATTTGGCAATTCCGCATCAATTATCTTTCTGACTTCTACGGCCGTTAATTTTTCCTTTTCTTTTTTTAAATTTAAAACTTTGACGAAAGTTTTGTTTTCCGGCAGAGCCGTGGCCACAAAACTGGTAGTAATTTTGCCGTGGGCTTCGCTGATTAATTTTTTTATTTCCAGCGCCAAAGTTTTTTCATCTTGAATTTCGCCGTTAGTCATTAAGCCCTCGGGAATTTTTTTAAGATGCCAGCTTTTAACATTCGCGCCTTTTCTTTTTTTATCCATGGCCACCAACTTAAAAACGCCATCGGAAAGATCGAGGCCGCAAGCAGTGAATTGAGGAGAAAAGAAAGACATGAAATAAAAGATAAAATATAAAAAACTAAAAATGTGGTATCCGAAATTGGCCATTGGCCAATTTCGGATTATGATATAAATCCGCCACCGGCGAACACAAAGTTTTTAATCTTTTATTTTTAATTTTTTATTTTTCGGTAACTTCTTCCCATTGCAAAATATTATATTCATCAATCGTGGGGAAGCCGGGTGGGGGACCGTAAGTCAGACGCGGATCATAAGTGGAATTGGTGGTTTGATAGCCGGAAATAATACTGCCACCGCCGCCCGTCCAATTCCAGGTCCAGATTTTTTTAGTGATAATGGAACCATAAATACTGATAGCCGTGCGTAAATGATAAGGCGAATAAGAACTGCTGTAATACGGTCGATAAACCGCGCCATTTTGCGCCATCATGGCGGCGTTGATTTCCAAATTAGCCGGGGCGCTGTAAAGCGGCACTAAAATATCTTTTTGCGCAATTAAACCTAAAACATCGCTGCCATCTTTTTGGTTGTAAATTAAATTACCACTGATAACAATCGTGCGCATGTTGTTTTGGGTTTGCGGCAATTTTACTGCTACGACTGTTACCTTGCCTTCCACCACGCCTTCCACCCAAACATTATCTTCTACAAATATTATACCACAAACCGCGGGCAGAGGATAATCAAAATAAGTATCATGAGGTTCTTCGCGTTCAATATCCCAACTTCCGCGATGACTTTTTCCTTCCGTGTCCTGATAATTAACCGGATTTCTTAATTTAGTCACCCGGTAGACATCAACCCGGCCGGTATTTTTGAAAACTAGATGATAGCCCAGTCCGCGTTGCGGCAGATAAATGCCGGTGCTGGTAGCAATGTTTAATAAATCATCATAATCTGCGGCCACAGCGTCAAAATCAAAATTATCAGTGGGAAATTGCCAGAGTGCGTCTTCTTCGCCGGTGCCCCAGACGCCGGGTTTGGTGACATTATTACAGCCATGCGCCGGTGTGCAGGTATAAGTTGGCACCGCTGAACTAACAACGGAATCATTAGTGCCATCCTGGCGGATGCCACCATTGGAATGCACCGGCCCGTGCAAGGCTTCGCCTTCCGTAAACCAGGCGTCCAAATGAGAGACAAAAGCATAATCAGCTAAAGATTTTTTGCCATATTTAATTTGCACTTCTCGTCGCGTGTTAGGATATTCATTAGTCCAGCCCGTGGATTTAATATTGACGGTGTTGGAGCAGGCGCTGGGCGCGGTGATGTCTAATTGAAATTTGCCCACACTGCCGCCTTCGGGATCAGTAAAATCATGCAGATAAGAACCAGGCGCGCCAGTGCCGTCATAAAAATCTTCCGGCGCATGTTTGAGATGCCATTTATAATAATTCAAACCGGCTTCGGCAATATTTAAAGCGCTGTTGACCGCTACTCTTTTTTTGGCTGCTTGCAATTGATAATTAACCACGCCGGCAATGCCTAAAGACGCCACTGAAAAAATAGCGGTAAAAATGAGAGTGAGCATGAGGATAGAACCTTTTTGTTTCATTTTTTAATGTCAAAATCTAAATGTCAAATCAATGACCAAATCTAAATTTCTAAATAATTGGCGCGAAGCGCCAACTTTTTGACATTGAAAATTTGATATTTGAATTTTTTAAAGATTTTCTTTTAAATTTCTAATCGCCACATCGGATTCCAAATCATAATTAGTCGGCGCTTTTTGCGGATATAAATCAATGCGCAGATAAATGTGGATTAATTTGACATCAACAGCATCGGCTGGCGCGGCCAGTTCGTTGTAATCACCATCGCGGTAAGTGAAAACCGGCTCGGCTTCGTTGCGGACATAACGCGAAAGTATTTCCACCTGTTCGTTATTGGGATTATAAGTCAACGGGCTGCCCGCAGCTTCGGTCACGCCTTTCTTTAAATTGGAACCATCCAGCCAGTAATGCACTTTTTCAATGGCATTATCGCGGTCAAAATCAGCATAGAAAATTAAATTCTGCGCGTCAGCAATTTCAATAGGGTAAGCGCCGTTGTCGCCGGGCAAAGCTTCGCGCAATTCTTTGACAAAAGTTTCCACGCCGCGCTGCGCTTCGGTAATAGCCGCGGACTGGTCCAAAGAAAAGTTTTGGCTTTTGTAGCCATTAACAATAAAAGCCCAGAGCACGACAGAAGCCGTGACAAAAATACCGATGGTAATCAGGGTTTCTAAAAGAGTGAAGCCGCACGCGTCTAAGCTCCTCCCCTTTATAAGGGGAGGAGAGCCGAGCGGAGCGAGGCTCGGAGGGGTAAAAAAATCAGAGCGCCTACCTGCCTCGCCGGCAGGCGGGTCGGCGAGTTGACCCCCTCCAACCTCCCCCTTATCAAGGGGGAGAGCTTTAAGAATATTGTTAAATTTTATTGTCCTTGACATAAAAAGAAAAGATAAAATTTTGGCTAGTTTTTTCAATCATGATGGCCCAGGGTTTGGCTGATTACGGCCTATTCTGGGTAATCAGGCATCTCATTCATTAATTCTAAATTGTGTCCCCGTTTCGGTCCAACCGAGCGGGGATTTTTTTATCCGCCAAAGTCTGCCTAAGGCAGGCAAAGGCGGACTACTACAAATTACAAATTTTACGAATATACGAATAATAAATTTATGCGCCTAACGGCGAAGTGTATAAACCTCACCCCCACCCTCTCCTTCGTAAGGAGAGGGGGACGTGCCCAACCAGCAATTTAACAATGAAACATACGAGATTCCTCGCCCCGCATTTTGCGGGGCTCGGGATGACATTAACACAGAGTTTATGGTGTAACCATAATAATATTTTCTATATGATAACCGTTAACATCAAAAAAATCTTCATAATTTTCAAAACCAGCTTTGGTTGCCTGAATAGTAGTGGAAGCGTTGCCCCAGGGCGTAAAGAAAAACTGGCCGGCATCGGTGGTGGTGGCGGTTTCATCTCTGGTTAAATTTTTATCAAACAAACGCACCGTGACATCGCCTAACGGATTGCCATTAATATCTTTGGCCACCACTAAAACCGAAAATTGGTCTTTTGGTTCCAGGATAATGTTAAAGTCAGTGGTGCTGGCCGGCAGCAGATCAAAAGGCTGCAGTGGCAGAGTTTCAGCAATGTTATAATGGCCGACTGCTGGCAAAGAAAAAGTGTAAGAATCCCATTCCATAGTAGTCAGATGGATGCGCCCGTTAGCATCAGTGGTTTTCGTTTCTTCGTATTTATAAATCGGATTACCAAATTCGTCATGGCCGATTAATTTATCGCCGCGCAAATTAAAATTAACATAAGCCAAACCAATGCCACTGGCGTTTTCCACGTTCGCGTTGAGAGTGGCTAGTTCATCAATGGCAAAACTGATAGAGGTTTGCTGGCCTTCAAAAACTGAAGCATGTCGTTTTTCCGGCATGGGATTTTCCGTGGTGGCGGCGTAGGTTTGGTCAGTGGAATATTGCACTCCGCCGTCATTTTTAGTAACCGTGATTTCATAATTGTTGGTGGCGGCGGGGGAGCCAGGCAAAATTAAAAGGCCGTTATCATTAGTCTCCATGGTGAGATTAATAATGGGATTAACTGCGGTGTTGACAATATGAACTTGCGCTTGCGGTACTGGTTGACCTGAAGCGTTGAGAACTAAAATTTTCAAAGTGCCGCCGCCAGCCACGGATTCAATTTCTTTAGCTGAAATATCACTTAAATAAACTAAAGATTTTTGGCCGTAAGTGGAACTCCAGACAACCTCTACGCGCACTCTTTTGTAATCAATCGGCAGGATATCATCGGGCACGCCGCCTTGAAGCCCGTCAAAAGAATCATCAATATAAACAACAGAAGTGTTGACAGTAAAATTAATATCATTGCGATTGATATTTTCTGTGGCCGGGATGACACCGTTAGGAATGCCGCCGACTACGCCGACCGCCGCATAAGGCAGATTGTGCGCCATTTCCATTTTTTGGTTAGCCAGCTGGGTGGCCGTAATTTTAGCTTTTGATTCCCAGAGCGCTTTCAGGGACATCTGAAACAAGGCATAGAGCGTCAAAACCGCGACAGCCAAAACAAAAAGACCGATCAGAACTTCGATCAGAGTGAAACCGAGTTGGTTGTAATTTTTGTTTTTCATGTTTATTTTTAAGGCCTCATTTCCAATGAGCATCTGCATATTACTGGTTTCGGTTTCGGTGTCGCTGCCAGTATCGTTGTGGTCAAAAGGTTTCGGCTTTCAGCCGCCTCACCACAAACTTAGACGATACGAGCGGCGACAACGAAAACTTTTAACAGTTTTTAGATGGCTTGAGAAAGTGAATACATCGGCATTAAAACCGAGACAGCCATAAAGGCCACGCCGGCGCCTAAAATCAGCATTAGCACTGGTTCAATAATGGCGGGCAGATCTTTCATGGTTTGATCCACGTCTTCTTCGTAAAAATCCGCTAGCTCGGACAGCATGTCTTCCACCGCGCCGGATTCTTCGCCGACCGTTACCATCTGCGTTACCACTGGCGGAAAAAGTTCAGGGTATTCGCGCAGAATCGAATTGATGTTAGAACCTTTTTTAATTTTTTCTCCGGCCGCAAACAGGGCTTCGCGGTAAAAAACATTGCCTAAAGTGCGCGAAGTGATGTTAAAAGATTCCACAATCTGAATATCAGACTTAATTAGCGATGACATGGTGCGAGCAAAGCGCGCTAAATTTATTTTTTTGACAATTGGCGCCAGGACCGGCGCTTTCAAAAAGAAAGCATGAAGCACGCGCTTGCCTTTGGTGGTGCGCGCCAATTTAATAAAAACCAAAAGGAAAACGACAATTAAAACTCCTAATAGCGCGCCACTGCTTTGCACAAAGTCCGAAATTTTTAACAAGATCCGGGTGGGTAAGGGGAGCGTGGCCTGAAATTCTTTGAACATGGACATAAATTTAGGCATGACAAAAACCACCATGGCAATGCCCACGCCGATCATGGCTGAAACCACCACGGCTGGATAAATCATGGCGCCGCGGACTTTGGAAATCAATTCGTGGTCGCGCTTGAGCTGATGGTGCAACTGTGCCAGCACTTTTTCCATATTGCCGGAAACTTCGCCCGAAGCCACCATGTTAATAAAAAGTTCGCCAAAAATTTTCTGGTAAATTTTTAAAGAATCGGCAAAGCTCTGCCCTTTCTGCACGCGCTCGGAAACATCAGTTAAAATTCCTTTCAAGCGCCGGTTAGGAGTCTGTTCTTTAATGGCGCTCAGCGCCATGCCTAAAGATAAACCGGCTTTGAGCATGATGCCTAAATTTTGCACGAAAAAAATTTTTTGGTTTAATGGCACTCGGCCATAACTTTCCCGCCATTGGTTGATTTTTAATTTTAATGGCCAGAACCAAGGTTTCTTTTCGGCCAGTTCTGTTTGGTAAGCGTTTTCCCGCGCCACGATATCCAGCGGTATGTCTGTTATCTTTTTTGTTTTTTTAAAACCCAAACCCACCGGCTCCGTTTCCGCGGCAGTTGGTTTTTTTGTAGTTGTCTTCAGATTGTTTCTGGTTTCTAATTCTTCTTCGGCTGTTTCGGTTTCTATTTTTTCTTCCTCGGCTGACAAAGGAATGGCCTGGGTGGTCAGGCTTTTGTATTCAGCATGGGCATCGCCTTCAGAAATGGGATTTTTTTTATTATTTCTTGACATAAAAACAATTTAACAATTTTAGATTCCCGCCTTCGCGGGAATGACATAAAATTTATCCGCCGAAGTCCAATAGGGTTGATGGGGGCGAAGGCGGATAAATTTTTATTCCTTCGTCACCCGAATCACTTCTTCCAAAGTAGTAATGCCCTGTTTGGCTTTCATAAAACCATCTTGCGGAATAGTAATCATGCCATTGGCTTTGGCCTGATTATTGATTTCATCGGCCGAAGCTTTTTTCAAAATCATTTCGCCGATATTTTCTGTAATTTCCAAAACTTCGTAAATGCCGATGCGGCCTTTGTAGCCGGAATTTTCGCATTGTTTACAACCCTTACCTTTGTAAAATAATTGAGAAGTCAGCGGATCTTTGGCGGACTTGATGACGCCTTCTTTAGCCATGGCTTTTTTCAGTTCCTCAATGTTAAATTGTTTTTCAATTTCTTTTTCCATTTCCGCCGTCAGGTTGTAGGAAGCGATGCAGTTTTTGCAAATTTTGCGCACTAAACGTTGGGCAATGATAATGTTGGTGGTGGAAGCGATTAAGAAGGGCTCAATTTTCATATCGGTCAAACGGGGCAGGGCCGTGGCGGCGTCGTTGGTGTGCAAAGTGGACAGCACTAAGTGTCCGGTCAACGCCGCGTTGACCGCGATGTCAGCGGTTTCATTGTCACGGATTTCGCCAACCATAATAATGTTGGGATCTTGGCGCAAGAAAGCGCGCAAACCGGCAGCAAAAGTGTAGCCGATTTTGGGATTGATTTGCGACTGGTTAACATGTGGCATGTGATATTCAATTGGGTCTTCAATGGTGGTAATGTTAACGCCAGGTTTGTTTAACATGCCGATAAAAGTGTAAAGCGTGGTGGTCTTACCGGAACCGGTCGGGCCGGTGACCAGAATCATGCCGTTTGGTTTTTTGATGTTGCGTTTGACAATTTCCATCACCGGCGGCTGAAAACCCAGCTGTTCCAAAGTCAACATTTCGGCGGATTCGTTAAGCAAACGCATGACCACTTTTTCACCGTCAAAAACCGGAATAATGGACACGCGGAAAGAAATTTCATAGTCGTTAGTTTTGATTTTAAAACGGCCATCCTGAGGCAGGCGATGCTCGTCTAGTTTCAGATTGGATAAAATTTTAATGCGCGCGATAATGCCGGCCAGAGATTTTTTCGGTAGTTTCATAACTTCTCGCAAGACGCCGTCCACGCGATAGCGCACGGCCACCTCGCCTTCCTGTGGTTCAATGTGAATGTCGGAGGCGCTTTCAAAAATGGCATACTCCAGTAAAGTATCCACAATTTTGATAATCGGCAAATCTTCCGCCATCTCTTTCAATTTTTCCGCGTCGCCCAATTCCGCCTGCGCTTTTTTTTCTGCTTTGGTGATTTCTTCAAATTCCGCTTCAATGCCTTTGTGGTATTGCTTTAATAATTCCTTGATGGCTTCGGGCGTGCTGATGAATGGTTTGACTTTCAGGTCTGTTTTCTTTTCCAGAAATTCAAAAGTTTCAATGTCATCCGGATCCGTGCAGGCGATCTTGAGTTCTTTTTCAGTTTTGTCAAAAGCTGCGATCAGGTGCGTCTCGGCCAAAGGTTCAGGAATGGTTTCTAAAATATCTTTGCGGATAGTTTCGTCTTTGAAATTGATAAATTCCAGTTGCCAAAATTTGGCTAGTGCTTCATAGAGCGTTTCTTCCACAGTAACTTTGTTGGTTATTAGATAATCCAAAAGCGGCGTCCCTTCGGCCGCGGCGTCTTTTAAGTGTTTCTCAAATTCCTCCGCCGTCACAATTTTTTCTTTGACCAATATTTTTTTTAGGTCTTTGTCGTCTAACATATAATTTAGAAGTGGAAAACTTTTTATATCTAAATTATATCATAAAATTGACCAACCAGCGAAAATGTATTTTTATTTGTTCACTAACCAGTAATCTGAATTTCAAATCATTTATTTATCGGCGAGACGACCTCTCTCCATCTCTCCCCTTATAAAGGGGAGAGGGACGAGCGACCCCCCTCTCCTTTACAAGGAGAGGGTCGGGGTGAGGTCGTTTTTTAGTCTTTTTCTGGAGGAAAAAAGGCGGCAAAATAATCCCCATATTAATGATTTGTCAGGTTGGAATAAAAGCCGATTATTTTTTATTGAGAAAAGTTATTAAAAAATAATCAGAAAAATGACTGAATTTTGGCTAAATTTAGCTGAAATTTAATTTATTTAGTTATCCCCAAAAATCACTTGACAAGAAAATCAAGAGATGCTATAATAAAGATACGGAAATAGAAACAGAAACAACCTTTAAAAAAGGAGTGAATCATGAAAAACTTTTTTTATTTCTGTCTGCACGCCCTTATTTTCGTGGGCGTGCCAGTTCTTCTGATCGTTGGGCTGTTCAGCGCCTAATGCCAGCAGAACAACATCGGGGTCGTGTGAGTATCAGCTCCGCGACCCCACCCTTTTCCTGATTACCAGTTTTGCTGGCAGTCAGAAAAAGGGTTGGAAGTTCCAGCCTAAGGATTTCAAAAATCAAATCTTAAATAAAAAAGGAGGTCCGTATGTTTTCCAGAATCCCGTCTTTTTTGATAGGGTTTGTCGCGGCGCTCATTGTTGGTCTTCTTGGTAGAAATGTGGTCGCGAGTTTATTCGCATATTTTGTAGTATGCTACCTTGACGCTATTCTTAGGGAAGTGGTAAGATGAGGGCAGAAATTAGACGCGCCTAGCGGCGAAACGACCTCACCCCTACCTCTCCTTGTTAAGGAGAGGGGAGCTGACGCGCCTAGCGGCGAAATAAATAACCACCCCCTAGCCCCCTCCTTGAAAAGGAGGGGAGCTTCTATGGATATGAAAATCGCTTTAGTCCATGACATGCTGGTGCAGGAAGGCGGGCAGGAAAGAGTCCTGCGCGCTTTGCAAAAGCTTTTTCCCGAAAGCCCGACTTTTGTTTTGATTTATGACCGCGAGAAAAAAGAAAAATTTTATCCGCTCCAAGATGTCCGCTCCACTTTTTTGCAAAATTTGCCGGCCGTGGAAAAAAAGTATCAATGGTATCTGCCTTTAATGTCCACCGCCATTGAATCTCATAATTTAAAAGATTTTGATTTAATTTTTTCTTCTAGTTCTTCTTTTGCCAAAGGCGTGTTGGTTCATCCGCCGGCGCGCCATCTGTGTTATTGTCACACGCCCACGCGCTATCTCTGGTCTGACTGGCGAGGTTACGTGGAAGATCTGCCTTATCCCGCCTGGGTAAAAAAAATTCTGCCGTTTTATCTTTCGCAACTGCGGCGTTGGGATTTTAACGCTGCTCAGCGCGTTGACCATTTTTTAGCCAATTCTCAAACCGTTAAAGAACGCATCAAAAGATATTATGGCCGCAGTTCAGAAGTAATTTATCCGCCGGTGGAGGTTGATAAATTTTATATCAGCAGCGCGCCTGGCAATTTTTATTTAGCCGGCGGCCGGTTGGTGCCTTACAAACGTTATGATTTAGTGGTGCGCGCTTTTAATAAACTGAATCTACCTTTGAAAATTTTTGGGGTGGGTCCAGAAATGAAACAATTAAAACAGCTGGCCAAGCCGAACATTGAATTTTTAGGTTATGTGACTGATGAAGAGAAAGCCCGCCTTTTTGCCGATTGTTTGGCTTTTATCAATCCACAGGAAGAAGATTTTGGCATGACGATGGTGGAAGCCATGGCGGCTGGCCGGCCGGTGATTGCTTTTCGCGCCGGCGGCGCTTTGGAAATTGTTAAAGCTGGAGAAACTGGTGTTTTTTTTGACGATCAGGAATGGGAAGATTTAGCCAACACTATTATCCATTTTGACCCAGCGCAATTTAATCCGCAGCTGATTCGCGGTCAGGCGCAACAGTTCAGTCCGTTTAATTTTCAAAATAAAATCAAAGCTTTTTTAGAGTCGCTTAACCTCAAAATTTAAATGTCGCCCTCTCGGTGTGGTTTTATTTTTTGCTCTATCGTGGTAAAATAAAACTATTATCAGCATTTTATATGCCTATTTTATTTACCCATCAAACAAGCCACACCCCGCCGGTTGTTAAATGGTGGTCTTATAAACTTTCAGATGTTTGGCATCGTTTGGATAGTTCAGAACATGGTTTAAAAACAGAAGAAGCGCTTAAAAGGCAAAAACAATATGGCTTTAATTTTTTGCAGGCCAAAAAAGAAGAATCTTTTTTGAGTGTCATTTTTCGTCAGGCGCGGTCAGTGCTGATGCTGGTTTTATTTAGCGCCGCTCTCATCAGTTTATTTTTAGGAGAATTTATTGATGCCAGTGTTATTTTGTTTGGTATTTTAATCAATATTTTTTTTGGCGCCTGGCAGGAAAAAAGAGCCGCCCATACCTTAAAAGCTTTACAGAAACTGGCTCTGACTTACGCTCGCGTGCTGCGCAGTGGGGAAGAAAAAATAATTAACAGCGTAGAATTGGTGCCAGGCGACGTGGTTATTCTCAGCGCCGGAGATAAAGTGCCAGCTGATCTGCGACTTTTTAAAATTAATCAATTAAAAATTAATGAAGCTGTTTTAACTGGCGAAGTTGAACCGCGCGCTAAAACCTCCCAAGCTGTTTTTAAAGAAGCCGTGCTGGTAGATCGGCAATGTTTGGCTTATCTTGGCACTCTGGTGGTGGAAGGAAATGCTTTTGGAGTGGTGGTGGAAACTGGCTGGCGCACTGAATTTGGCCACCTTCAAAATTTAATTGCCAATCTGGGCGAGCAAAAAACATTTTTACAACAAAAAATGGACAATTTGGCACTTCTTTTGACGCGTTTGATTTTAATTTTGGCTTTGTTGATTTTTTTCCTGGGTTTGGTTTTTGGTCATACAACAGTAGAGATGCTTACTTTTGCTGTGGCTGTGGCTGTTTCAGCCATTCCCGAAGGTTTGGCTATTATGGCCACCGTGATTTTGGCTTTGGGTATGCAGAAAATTTTGAAAAAAGGCGCTTTGGTCAAGCAACTTTTAGCCGCTGAAGTGCTGGGTTCGACCGATGTGATTTGTGTTGATAAAACCGGCACTTTGACTGAAGGTAATATGCAGGTGGTTAAAGTTGTTTCCACAGAAGTTAGCCAAGATATTTTTGATGGCGTGGGTAGTTTAGCTCCAGTTGCCATGGAAATGACTTTATTTTTGATGCATTTGGGCGTTCTCTGCAACGACGCCCGTACTTTGAAAAAGGGCGAGCCTGAACCAGAATTATTTTTTGGCGGCAATCTGACTGACCGCGCTCTGCTTTTATCTGGCGCCAAACTCGGTCTGCATAAAGATGAGTTAGAAAAAAAATTTCCTCGTTTAGATGAAGTTCCTTTTGATTCCCATCAGAAATTTATGATGACCTTACACCACAGTGATAGCCATCATAATCTCATTTATGCTAAAGGTGCGCCGGAGAAAATTCTTTTGTTTGCTAATTATTTTTATAATTATCAGCAGCAACGCGCTCAGGATTTGGATATTATTCATCGTAAAAAAATTCTCCAACAATATGAAGTTCTTTCTAAAGAAGGCTTACGTGTTTTAGCTTTAGCTTATAAAAAAGTTCCCGTTTCATTAGCTGCTATTTCTAACGGTGATGGTTATACTATTCCAGACAGCCAAGCCAAAACCAGGGCTGCTTTGCCTGATATTTATACCAATTTTGTTTTTGCCGGTTTGATTGGAATTAAGGATCCAATCCGTGCTGAAGCCAAACAGACCGTAGATCAGATTAGCCAAGCTGGAATCAGAACGGTTATGATTACTGGCGATAATCGTTTTACCGCTGAAATTATTGGTCATGAGGCTGGTCTGGCTACTGCTGGAAAAAATATTTTGGAAGGCGATGAATTAGAAAAAATGTCCCCTATAGAACTTAAAAGCATAGTCAAAGACGTGCAAATTTACGCTCGCACTACGCCGGAACAAAAATTAAAAATTGTTCAGGCTTGGCAGGAAAACGGCGCTATTACTGCCATGACAGGCGATGGCGTGAATGATGCTCCGGCTTTGAAACAAGCCAATATTGGTATTTCTTTAGGCACTGGCAACGATGTAGCTAAAGAAGCTTCGGATATTATTTTATTGGATAATAATTTTCAAAATATCGCCGCCGCTGTATACGAAGGCCGTCTTATTTTCGCTAATACTAAAAAGGTGGTGCTTTATTTTCTTTCTGATTCTTTTTGTGCAATTTTTTTAATCGTCGGCGCTCTATTTCTAGGTTGGCCCATGCCGGTTTTAGCTTCGCAGATAATCTGGGTTAATATGGTTGACGATATTTTTCCAGCGTTAGCG